>Ga0222714_10000349_pt1 | contig 55051 bp, 45 predicted proteins | sample C33_3DmetaG_FD_165048 | JGI IMG/M metagenome (GOLD analysis project Ga0222714, IMG submission 165048) | Estuarine water microbial communities from San Francisco Bay, California, United States - C33_3D | ecosystem: Environmental > Aquatic > Marine > Unclassified | place: USA: California... | reverse complement strand
CCTATTTTATTGCTAACGCATTACCTGTGGGTTTATCAGGGCTTTTGGTGGCTGCCATTTTTGCTGCGGGAATGAGCACCATTTCAACGAGTTTTAATAGTATGGCCACGGTTTTTTACATTGATTTTTATCAAAAACGAAATGCGAACGTACACGAATCCAAAGCAATAAAGGCGTTGTATGGTGTCTCATTTGTTATTGGCGGCTTAGGAATCCTAATTGCATTAGCCATGATTGATGTGAAAGGAGTTTTGGATACTTGGTGGAAGTTTGCGTCCATTTTTAGCGGAGGAATGTTAGGCCTTTTTATTTTGGGAATATCCACCACCAAAGAAGGGAAAAACATTCCCATACTAGCTACGGTCCTTGGGGTGTTAACGTTACTTTGGGCCACCCTTTCAGCTTCTTTTCCTGCATATTCATTGGGAATAAAGCTGCATCCTTATCTTGCTATAGTTCTGAGTACCTGTACTCTAGTAGTCGTGGGTCTCGTTCTTTTTCAATTTCAACAAAAAAAACCCCAAAAGGGAGGCAATGGATAGTAAAACAGTGAACAATACGCTAAAATTATGGGTACATTTGATCGTCACAGAAAATATTGAAAGTATAAAATGAAAGACAAAAAACTCCGCAGCAGCGAATGGTTTGGACATAATGACAAGATGGGTTTTGTACACCGCTCGTGGATGCGAAATCAAGGCCATCCTGACCATATGTTTGATGGAAAGCCCGTTATCGGTATATGCAACACCTGGTCAGACTTAACGCCTTGCAATGCACACCTAAGAGATTTTGCTGAAATTGTAAAACGGGGAGTATATGAAGCCGGAGGCTTTCCTCTTGAATTTCCCGTGATGTCTTTAGGCGAAACCTTGATGAAGCCCACAACAATGTTGTGGAGAAATTTGGCGAGTATGGACACAGAGGAAAGTATACGGGCCAATCCCATTGACGGTGTTGTGCTTCTTACGGGCTGCGATAAAACGACTCCTTCAACCATAATGGGCGCATGTAGTGTGGACTTGCCCACAATTGTAGTTCCTGGGGGCCCCATGTTAAACGGATATTGGCAAGGAAAGAAAGTAGGATCAGGAACATTAACTTGGCAACTCTCAGAAGCATTAGTTAAAGGGGAAGTGACAGGAGAAGAAGTGCGTGAAGCCGAATCTTGTATGAGTAGAAGTGCGGGACATTGTATGACCATGGGAACAGCCTCTTCAATGGCATGTACAGTAGAAGCCCTTGGGTTAACCCTTCCAAATGCTGCTGCAATACCCGCAGTAGATTCACGAAAGAAAGTCATGGCTCATTTAGCAGGCAATCGGATTGTGGAAATGGTTCGAGAAGACCTTAAAATATCAAAAGTACTTACTCGGGAGGCGTTCGAAAATGCCATAAAAATTAATGCCGCTATTGGAGGGTCTACTAACGTTGTGCTCCATCTATTGGCAATTGCACGTCGATTAGGGGTATCCCTATCATTAGACGATTTTGATGCCTTGGCGAGCCGACTTCCCATGATTGTCAATCTTATGCCTGCTGGAGAACATCTTATGGAGGATCTTTTTTATGCCGGAGGGTTAAGTGCCGTTGTTGATGCAATGCAGCAACATTTAAGTGCCGCAATTACCGTGAACGGAACTACTTTAGTTGAAAATGCAAAAAACACAGTAAACAGAAACACGAATGTTATTGGCGATCTGGACAACCCCTTTATTAAAGAAGCGGGTATAGCCGTTTTACATGGGAATCTATGTGAAAAAGGAGCGGTAATAAAACCCTGTGCAGCAAGCCCACATTTGATGAAACACAGCGGTAGAGCAGTCGTTTTTGAATCGATTGAAGACTACCACAACCGGATTAATGATCCGGACTTAGCTATTGACAAAGACTGTGTCATGGTATTACAAGGGGTAGGCCCTGTGGGCTATCCAGGAATGCCTGAGGTAGGGAACATGACACTACCGAAAAAACTGTTAGACCAAGGCGTAACAGACATGGTCCGTATTTCAGATGGTAGAATGAGCGGGACAGCTTACGGAACGGTAGTTTTACATGTGGCTCCAGAGTCAGCTATTGGGGGAACACTTGCCCTGGTTCGTAACGGAGATATCATCGCACTTGATGTTGCCAAACGCAGCCTTCATTTGGAAGTATCGGAAGAAGAACTTGCCCAACGGAAAAAAGAATGGATACCACCACAGCCTCAAGCCGACAGAGGATATACTAAAATGTACATTGAGAATGTCAACCAAGCTGATGAAGGGTGTGATTTGGACTTTTTAAAAGGAGGGTCAGGAGCGGAAGTTAATCGTGATTTACACTAACGGATGCTTTCTTTTATTCTCTTATTTTGCGCCATTCTTTTAATCATACTGTTGACAAGCAAATTACAGTGGCATCCTTTTATTGCTTTAGTGCTTGTCAGTATTGGCTTTGGGTTAGCAGTTGGCCTTTCTGCAGATCAAGTAATAAATAGCTTACGAGATGGATTTGGAAGTACTCTAGGCTCCATTGGGATGATTATTGTTGCTGGGCTAATTATTGGAACCTTTATTGAAGAATCGGGGGGAGCACAAGTTATTGCAAACTACTTTATCAACATGATGGGGCAAAAACGGCTTCATGCAGCCATAGGGTGGATGGGGTATTTAATTTCCATTCCAGTTTTTGCTGATTCAGGATTTGTCATTTTAACACCCTTAAACAAGGCCTTAACCCGAAAGGCGGGGGTATCCCTCGCAGGAACGGCTATAGCCTTAGGCATCGGATTAACTGCAGCGCATACAATGGTACCTCCCACACCAGGGCCTTTAGCCGCTGCGGCAATTATTGGAGCAGACCTCGGATGGGTTATTCTAATAGGCCTTTTTACCAGTAGCCTCGGTTTATTTGTTGGGATTCAATTTGCAAAACGGATGGGAAAAAAAATCTGGATTGAAGCCGATTCGTTAACATCACCATCACCTCAACAGCTTGAAGAGGAATTACCCTCTTTAACGCGAACCTTACTCCCGATCCTTATCCCTCTTTTTTTAATCGTAAGCAAAGCCATAGTTCAATACCCAGGTTTTCCATTAGATGAAGGCGGTTTACGGTCAATCATTGTTTTTATAGGGCACCCTGTAATCGCCCTTTTAATCGGGGTATTTTTTGCAGTACGCATTCCAAAAAAAAGGGAAAGAAAACACCTTTCTGAAAGCGGATGGGTTGGAAAAGCCATTAAAGGATCAGCTACAATTTTATTAATCACAGCCGCTGGAGGGGCTTTTGGAAAAGTAATTCAAGCCTCAGAACTTCATCTTAGTGTAGAGCCGTTATTAAAATCACTTCCCTTGGGCCTTGCACTCCCTTTTGTACTAGCTGCCGTAATTAAAACAGCACAGGGGTCTTCAACTGTAGCCATTGTAACTACAGCCTCAATTGTGGGTCCAATGCTTGGAGGCTTAGATCTTGTCACAACTATTGATAAAGCACTAGTAGTCATTGCGATTGGCGCAGGGTCAACAGTGATATCACATGCAAATGATAGTTTTTTTTGGGTGGTTACTCAGTTCAGTAACATGACCGTTCCACAAGGCTACAGGTTACACAGTATGGCCACCTTACTTCTTGGAAGTACTGCATTAATTGTACTGCTTTTAATTCAATTCGGAATGAGCTTTTTTACCTAAACACATGAGTGAAAATCACAAAACCATGAAACTATTTAAGACCTCAGAAGGAAATATTGTTTTTTATAATGGACATTCCTATAGCCTGCGAGAAACGGACTGGGACACCCTGCTTAACAATGAACAACTCTACACAGATTTGCTCAAGCAATGTACAGCAGACAACCGGCTTCCCTTTTCAGAAGAAGAGCTTAACAATAGCGCATGCCCACCCATAAAAAGCCAAGAGGTTTGGGCAGCAGGAGTGACCTATTTCAGAAGTAAAACCGCCCGAATGGAAGAATCTAAAGAAAGCGGAGGAAGTACTTTCTACGATAAAGTTTATGACGCTGAACGGCCAGAATTATTTTTCAAAAGCACGGCTGAACGGGTAAGGGGGCCTTTTCAATCTGTCAGAATACGACAAGACAGTACGTGGTCTGTGCCCGAACCTGAGCTCACTATTGTTCTTACCCGTTCTCAAAAATTGATTGGATATACCATTGGGAACGATATGAGTGCTCGCGATATCGAAGGTGAAAATCCTTTGTATTTACCCCAAGCCAAAAGTTATACGGGTGCATCAGCATTGGGACCGTGTATTCTCGTCACTGAAAAGCCACTCGACCCAAGCACAACCATAGCCATCCAGATAATCAGAGCCAATCAAGTTGTTTTTGAAGGAAGTACAGAGGTGGCAGAAATTAAACGACCATTTTCAGAATTAATTCATTTTTTATTTAAAGAAATGGATTTTCCTAACGGGTGTTTTTTAATGACAGGCACGGGAATCGTTCCTGACGATAGTTTTACCCTACAGCAGAAGGACCAAATTAAAATTACAATTGAAGGAATTGGGACGTTACAAAATGAGGTTGCTTAAATCAAGTTAATAAACAAGAGTGTCTCTTTCTTTGAGGGCAATTTCATAAGTTCCTAAAGTAAAGAGTGAACGTTGAGAATCCGGAATCAAAGCCCGAATATTTTCATTTTGATCAATAGGATAGAGATGAACTTGTTCAAGTTGTGCAAATTCAAAAAGGGCAGGCAAGTACTCAATATCAAAATTGGAATTGGAAAGATTTATGCGTTTTAAGTGCGGTAAAGACTGTAATTTTTCGATTCCGTAACCTGTAATATTGGTGTGATCTAAAGTAAGTGTCGTAAGGTTAGGAAAAGTAGCCAAAGCTTCAAAGGCAGCATCAGTCACTTTTGTTTTTCCTAAATCTAAAGCAACCAAATGTTCTTTAATGGCCTCAAACTCGAGAAGATCGCCATCAGAAAAATCAGAAAAATTCACACAAGACACCAATAGTAACGGAGACCCATCATAAAGGGGGCTGACCAACAGACGTTTTTCTAACAGAGGAACTAAGACTTCTTGCGTTAATGGAACCAGCTCAAGATCAGGATAAATTCCCGTTTTGTCTTCTGGGAAAAACCCACGGAACAAGCGCTCATCAATTGAATACGTGGAAATGACTTTGGTTGGTGATGCCCCGGTTTTGACCCACAAGGAAATGAGTTCTTTTTCTTCTTCCGTTAATTGTATTTTGGCTTTAGGGGGCATGTGTTTTTTTTCTGTTAGCGGTAATAAAATCCGATCAACCAGAGGGCTTTTGTCCCCTTGTGTAGTTGCTAACACAGCTCCATTTTTACCCCCTGCAATTAGAGTTTTATACTCTGTCAAAACCAATTCTCCTTTGTTTTTTGTGGGGTTATGACAGGAAACACATTTTGCGTCAAATAAGGGTTGAATCACTTGGGTATAAAGGGGCTGATCTGCAAACTCGTCGGGATTGAATTCAACTTTTTTGAACGTAGGCGCGAGTCCCAACCGTTCTTTTACAGCTTCTGGCAAGGGTTCGGTAAGATGACCCTCACCATGGGTTAAATTCCCTCCCAAATGTCCTGTTAGGATAAGCAAAAGAAGCAAGGCAACACTTAATGTTTTAACTATTGGATTCCAGGGAAAAGCGATTTTTTTTAAAACAAAATACAGGCTAAAGGCTACACCTGCGCATAATAATCCTGCGATCAAATGAGGCAGAACGCTCTCCCACGCAAAGCCTTCCCGTTGGTACTGAATTAACCCAGTGAGTAAAGCAAAAAGGGTCGATATACTTCCCCAAAAAAAAGAAAACCGAAGAAGAGGTAGCGCACTGCGATCGTTTCGACTATAAAAAAGCATCATTGTGCCCAACACCAAAAAACCAATGGGCAGATGAACTACTAAAGGGTGAAATCGACCGATAAGATCAAGCATTACCTCCATACCTTATTCCAACCTATTTTTAAGGGCTTTCATTATAAACACATTGGTTTCCCATAAATCACTTAAAGGTTTTTGGGTAAAAGGTTCAGTAGGCATATAGGTGGGGGGACCAAACTCTGTGGTTATTGTCACAAATCCTTTATCGGCAAGTCTTTGTTGGATAATATTTAACCAAAGGTCAAGATGGCGTTGTAATGCCCTATCCCATTCCGGAGCTTGAGGATCGTTTACTTGTGGCGCTTGTTCAAAGCCCACACGCGCATGAATATGATGGGTGTTTTTTAATACCTGATTCAGACGGTCTTGTTCAGAAAACAATAGGGATTCATGCACAACCATCCAGTGGCTTACATCTAAAGTAATGGGCAGCGAAGGAATTTGCTCAACCATTTCAAGGGTTTTAGGCAGCGTATAGCTAAACCGGCCCCTATGGGTTTCGTGGTAAATGGGAATAGAATGTGCAGCGCTAAGCTGTTGTGCAAGTTCAATAAAAGCTTTGTTTTCATCTAGTGAAAAAAAATCACTTCCCGTATGGCAATTAATAGCAATTGGCTTGAGCGCAATAGCTTCTAACAGATCTGTTTTAAACTTAAGAATTCCTTCTTCTAAGGGCAAACTTCGATCCACTCCACACATATAGATTACCTCTAATTCGTGTTTTTTTAGGGATTGTTGAAGCAACTCTAAGCTTTGTTTTTCTCGCGGAACCCAGACTTCAACACCATCGTATTCAGAGGCTTTGGCCTTTTCACCAAATTCATCCCATGACCCTGTATACCCCCAATTGGTTTGAAAAAAAAGCACTCCCTCTTGCGCATTTAAGCCGGGGAGTTGGACAAGAGTAAAAAGTAAAACAACAAAAATTTGAATACAGGTTTTCATGCTTATGCGAGTATTTGATTAAGTATAGTTCCTTCCACGTCGGTTAGTCGGAAGGGGCGCCCTTGGAAGTCAAACGTAAATTCTTCGTGATTGAAGCCCAACAAATGAAGTATTGTTGCCTGAATATCGTGAACCGAAACGCGTCCTTCAACACCAGAATATCCTATATCATCGGTCTGACCGTAAGATGCGCCTTTTTTGATTCCTCCCCCGGCAAGCCACATGGTAAATGCTTCTCCGTGATGATCACGTCCTTTATATTGCATGGTTTTCCCTTCACGCGTTTCTTGCATTGGGGTTCGTCCAAATTCACCCCCCCAAACAATCAGCGTTTGATCTAAAAGCCCCCGTTGTTTTAAATCCAGTAAAAGGGCGGTTATTGGTCGGTCAATTTGACGGCATTTATTTTTAAGTCCCAGGTCAACCGCTGTACCGTGGTCAGTGCCATGACTGTCCCAACCCCAATCGTATAGCTGTACAAAGCGCACCCCTTCTTCAACCATTTTTCGGGCGAGGAGACAATTGTTGGCAAAACTTTCTTTACCAGGCTCAACGCCATACAACGCCTTTATATAGTCAGGCTCTGTATTGATATTCATCACTTCAGGCACAGTAATTTGCATTCTATAGGCCATTTCATATTGATTAATTCGAGTGAGAATTTCGGGATCTTGATAGTGTAAATAATCTTTATAGTTAAGCGCATTAATAGACTCTAGAACTTGTTTTTTAAGGGAACGCGACACCCCTTTGGGGTCTTTTAAATACAGCACAGGATCTCCCTTAGAGCGGCATTGAACTCCTTGATAAACAGATGGCAAAAAGCCACTTCCCCAAACACTCTTTCCGGCATCGGGTGTTCCTCCTGAAGTTAATACTACAAATCCAGGAAGGTTTTGATTTTCAGTTCCCAAACCGTAGGTTACCCACGAACCCAAACTGGGACGACCAAAACGTGAACTCCCTGTGTGCATCAATAGTTGTGCTGGCCCGTGATTGAATTGATCGGTATGTACTGCTTTCAAAAAAGCCACCTCATCAACCACTGTTTTAAAATGGGGTAAGTTGTCAGAAACCCAGTTTCCCGATTTACCCACCCGTTCAAATTCAGCCTGAGGGCCAAGCATATTAGGAACCCCTCGTATAAAGGCAAATTTCTTTCCATCGAGAAGTGAAGCCGGACAGGGTTGGTTATGTAACTTGGCTAGTTCAGGTTTGTAATCAAACATTTCAAGTTGTGAGGGGGCACCTACCATATGTAAATAGATGACACTTTTTACTTTAGCAAAATGAGGGGGTGGTAAAGGCGCTAAAGGATTTAATGCCCGATTTAATCGCGGATCATAGTTGTTTTTTGAAGATGTACAAGCACCCAAAAGGCTACTCATTGCAATGCCTCCCAACCCTAATGCACAATCTTTAATGAAGTGCCGTCTAGTGGTTGAGGCTAGCGATTGGGCTTTTAATTCTAAAGAAAGTTTTTCTAAATCAGTCATATCTACGAACGGGTTAAAAACTCATCTAAATTCATTACTGCATTGGCCACAACAGCCAAAGCAGCGACTTCCTTTTCAGGAGTATCTTCCGTTCCAAAAAAAGCAATGAGCTGTTCAGGAAAGGCGGTATATTCTTTTATCGCAGCCTCATACAGCGTTAAAAGTAAGGCGACCCTCTCTTCAGAAGGGCTGCTGTAAAGAGCATCTTCATAAAGACTCCGTATAATCGATTTTGGTGAATTGGAATAGGGGTAGCGACGAGCAAAGGCATAGGCAGCTTCCAAAAACACGGGATCATTTAAAGTGACCAGAGCCTGTAAGGGGGTATTGGTTGGTGTTCGATTGATCAAACAGACCTCACGACTTCCAGCATCAAAAGAAACAAATGAGGGATAGGGGCTTGTTCTTTTGTAAAATGTGTACACCGCGCGGCGATAGCGATCTTCACCTTTACTTTCTTTCCATAGATTTCCTAAATATTGATGTTCCCAAACCCCATCAGGTTGAGGAGGCATCACACCGGGGCCGTACATTTTTTTGGAAAGTAATTGTGCTACATATAGCGCCTGATCTCGAATTTGTTCGGCGGTCAACCGCTTTTTTGGACCTACAGCATAAAAGGTATTTAACGGGTCACGGGTATGTTTCTCTTCAGACCACTGAGAGGATTGCTGATAGGTGGATGAGGTCATAATTGTCCTTAAGAGGGTTTTAATTTGCCACTGCTGTGTTGTCATTAAATCAACCGAAAGCCAGTCTAACAATTCAGGATGTGTTGGGGGTTCAGCCTGTGTGCCTAAATCTTCCAGCGTGGTTACTAAGCCTTTGCCAAAAAGCTGTGCCCAAATACGATTGACTAAGGTTCGCGCGGTAAGCGGGTTATTATCACTTACTAACCACTGGGCTAAACCGAGTCTATTTTTTTCCCATTTTACATCCCATGGGGCTATATTTTCAGGAACATTTGGCGTAACGAGCTCCCCTTGTGCCAGCCAACTCCCCCGCTCGAAAAGACGTGTTTCGCGCTGCATAAATGAGGGATTTTCTACTAAAATAGGGGTGGTACTTTCAGGGGCATTGAGCACGTCTAAATACGTTTTTTCAATTGCGGCATATCCTTTTTCCTTTTTCCCTGGAAGATCAGGGGCAAAAGCAAACCAATGAATTCTACTGGTGTTTTGTTCAGGCCCTAAGCGATTGTTTTTTGCCTCGATGTAAAGATCAAAAGGCTCGTCTTGTTTAGCAAAAGGAATTTTGGCTACGGTCCAATTGGCCTTTTGTAAAGCAAGTTGTCCTAAAACAGCTCCTTTAGGACCGTTTTTTCGCAAGGTAATTACCGTTCCCTCAACGCCTGCGGAATAGTAAAAATAAAGCGATGTATGTCCTTGGGTATCTACATTGCGTAAATAAGCGGATCCGTTATTCCACAAAGCCAAATATTTGCTATCAGACAGCTCTCCCAGCACAAAATCAGTGCAGTTATGCAATTGGAATTTGGGTTCCAAAACATGGGCAAAACGTTCAAAATAAGTTGCTTTTTCTGCAGAACCCTTCTCTTTAACCCATTCTACTACCGATTGAAGCTTTTTCTCCTCCTTGGCCGAATACCCTCTGTAGATTGGCGCTTCATCAGGCGTATCTTCGTCACGGGTATTATTAAAAAAAGCCATGAGTTCATAGTATTGTTTGTGCTTGATCGGATCGTAAGGATGACTGTGGCATTGTACACAACTCATGGTGGTGCTTTGCCATACATCAAAGGTGGTGTTTACACGATCGATAACTGCTGCTACGCGAAACTCTTCATCTTCAGTACCTCCTTCATCATTATTCATCGTATTTCTGTGAAACCCAGTAGCCACTAATTCATCAGCGGAAGGATTTGGCATCAAGTCTCCAGCTAATTGCAGCTGGGTAAAACGATCAAAAGGCATGTCTTGGTTAAAGGCACGAATTACCCAATCGCGATAGGGCCAGATGGAGCGAGCAGGATCTTTTTCATACCCTCTAGAATCGGCATAACGCGCAAGATCCAACCACCAACTTGCCCAATGTTCTCCAAAGGCTGTGTTTTCAAGCAGGCGATCTAAATAGGTGGAGTAGGTCATCTGTTGGTTTACAAAGGAATCAAAAAGAATACGGTTTGGGGGCAATCCGGTCAGGTCTAATGCAGCACGACGTGCCAATACTGCTAGCGGGGCTTTTGGATTTGGGACAAGATTTTCTTCCCCCATTTTTTTACCGATAAAACCATCTATCGGATGTGCTTTACTTCCCCATTCCCCAAAAGAACTGGATAGTGAAGGGATTTCATTTTTTACAGGGGGTGTATAGGCCCAGTGCGTTCCCCATTTGGCCCCTTGATCAATCCAATCGGATAACAATTGAATTTCTTCTCGAGATAAAGCAGGCTTTCTGTAGGGCATGCGCTGCTCAATATCATTTTCTGTTAACACCTGTATCATTCTGCTTTTTTCGGCCTGACCAGGCACAATCGCCGGATGACCCGTAGCAAGTGAAGCCATTGCCTCTTCTTCAAACAAAACACTAAATCCTGCGTTTTTCTTTACCCCTCCATGACAGGAAATACACTTGGCGTTAAGCAAGGGTTTTACTTGAGAAGAAAAATCAACTTCTGAATTGGGAGAGTCACACCGGTACAACAGAACACTGCCGAACAAGATGATAAGAAAACACAAACGATTTTTTAATTTCATGATACCTCAAAAATTCCTTAATAACAGAACCGTTCACCAAGTTAATTAAAAATTAATTCTCATAAAAAACGGGGTGATGATTTTCTAAAGGATAAGATTTTTTCATTTATTTTAGAAAAAACATTTAAGCACAACATGAATCCATTTTACCTAAATGCACTCCCTTTATCGACTCTTTCGCTTTTTTTTCTATTGGCTTCTTGTCAACCCGCCCCAATAATCAACCAACCTGAAGTAAAGGCTACCACTGTCAATCTGATTCAAGATCAAGGATTAAACTTTAAAGATTTAAATAAAAATGGAACGCTAGACCCCTATGAGGATTGGCGAAATTCATCGGAAATACGCGCCACAGATTTAGTTTCTAAAATGACATTAGAAGAAAAAATAGGGTTTATGATTATTAGCACTATTCGAATGAAGAACGAAGGAGGTTTTGGTGGACCACCCTCCGATCAGCCTATTGGAGACGAGTTTAATGAAACGGATATGGTTACTGAACAGAACTTTTTTACTCGAGTGCCCATGAGTGACCCCTTCATGTCTAGCGCAGGAACCACAAAAGCGATTCAAGAATTCCACGAAAGGCATTTTATTTTACGCGCTAACCCAGAGGTAAAAACCCTAGCCACCTGGCATAACCGGCTTCAGTCATTTTGTGAAGCTCAGCCCCTAGGCATTCCGGCCATAATTGCCTCAAACCCAAGAAATCATGTTGTTTCTGATGCAGCTGTGGGCTTAAGTTTAGGAAAAACAGTTTTTTCTCAATGGCCCGGAGAACTCGGGCTATCAGCTACACGTGATCTAGAGTTAATTCAAACCTTTGCGGATATGGCACGTCAGGAATGGCGCGCCGTTGGATTACGAAAAGGGTATATGTATATGGCAGACTTAAGCACAGAGCCTCGATGGCAACGAATAGAAGGCACTTTTGGAGAAGACCCCGAATGGGTAGCACAAGTAATTTCTGCTGTTGTAAAGGGGTTTCAAGGACCCGCCCTTTCTTCCACTTCAGTTGCTTTAACAACAAAACATTTTCCTGGTGGGGGAGCTACCGCTGGGGGTCAAGACCCTCATTTCAAATGGGGACGAAAAGCACTTTTTGAGGGGGGCGCTTTTGAAAGGCACCTTATCCCTTTTAAGGCAGCTATTGAAGCCGGAACCTCAGCAATTATGCCGTATTACTCCTTCCCGTTGCATACGCCTTATGATACTCTTGGCTTTGCTTTTAACAAACCGATATTAACAGATTTGTTGCGAAACGAATTAGGCTTTAACGGGATTATTAATTCCGATACGGGACCTATACGAATGATGCCTTGGGGGGTTGAAAACCGGTCCGTAGAGGAGCGCTATGTATTGGCTCTAAAAGCAGGAATCAACCTCTTTTCTGGCTCTGCTGATCCTACAGCACTTTTAGAAACGGTTCGAAAACATGAGGAACTACTTCCTCTTGTGGATGATTCTGTTCGCCGGTTATTGATTGAAAAATTTGAATTGGGCCTTTTTGAAAACCCCTATGTAGATGTGGATGAAGCCGAATCTGTTGTAGGGCAATTGGCTTTCCAAGAAAAGGCTAAAGAAGCCCACCAAAAATCAATTGTTTTACTTAGAAATCAGACCTCAACCACCGGGGCTTTTTTACCTCTGGCTACCAACACCAAACTTTATGTAGAAATTGCAGGAAAGGTACCCACAATCGATTCTGCCAATGGGAATGAGTATCCATTTGAATGGGTTAGCACACCTGAAGAGGCTGACGTTCTTCTGTTTTGGGTTTTACCCAAAGGCAAATCTCTTTTTGAATCAAAAGGCCAACCGATTTCTATACAATTATCAGACAATAAGGTTGACACAGCTCCGCTACAGAAATGGATAAACCAAAAGCCCACTATACTTGCTATAAACTATACAAATCCTTGGGTAATAGGCGAGCTTTATAATGAAAATACGCCCAACGTTAAAGGAGTTTTAGCCACTTTTGGAACTACCCTTGAAGCCCTTTTGGATGTGGTTTCGGGAAAAGTTAATCCCACAGGAAAAATGCCGTTTACAACGCCCCTTAGCTCCTCGGCTGTGGAATCACAAAAAGCAGACATACCGGGGTACGAGGAAAAGCCTCCCTATGCGATGTTTCAATACAATGAAGGACTGTCTTACGAAACGCCTATTCCGTAATTTTGGGCTTAAAATCTGAAACGCGGTAAACCTTTCCATTGCTTTTGGTAAACACATAGAGGGTTTCCCTGTGTCCTTTCCCAAAACGAAGATCAACACGTTCATTGGGGCGAACGGCTTGAAGTGAGGTGTAATTCCCTTCAATTTGAATGCCCACTTTTTGAATGGAAGCGGAATGGTTTTCTCGAATTTCGATTAAGGGACTTACAAAAAAAGTTCCTCTTGGGATATCGCCAAAAAGGTATTTTTGGTAAAGTGCGGGAATTTCTTTGCCCCCGTATACAAACCCCCCTGAAACGGCATTTCCTTCATCATGATCGTATTCAATAACGGGGTTAATAAAAAGTGGAGTTTCTTCTTCAGGAAGGGAATACACCATTTCGGGATTAGCGTCAACATCAAAAAGAAAACTCCCTTCGCGAAAAGGCCATCCGTAATGCCCTCCTTTTACCACAAGGTTTACCTCTTCCACACTGTGTTGACCTATATTAGATACTAGCATTTTTCCACTGCCTGTAGAGTCCCATGATATTCGATGTGGGTTTCGAAATCCCATACTCCAAATTTCGGGTAGCCCTGTGGCATCGCCAACAAAAGGATTGTCAGGGGGAATTCCATACTGTCCATTAGTACTGTTTGTTCCTTTTGGATCTATTCGGATCACACTTCCCCAAAGGTATTCTTTCCTCCCACAGATTTCAGGATGACCGGCAAGAGCGGCACCACCATCTCCAATACCCAAATACAACATTCCGTATTCTGTGCTCGATGGATCAGCGGTAGGATTAAAAGTCAATTCTTGGCAGCCGTGAATTCCAGTGACCATATCGATACGCAGAAGTTCTCGATGTGTTCCCGAAAAGGGAGTGACTGTGGGTGTTTTCGTTTCCCATTCCGTAAGCACCCATTGCAAAGTCGTTTTAGCTCCCTCAGGAGCTGCAAAATCAGCGGGTTTAGTTTGTGGGGGCTCAGTGTGGGTGGTATACAATAGTCCGTTTTGTTCAAAATCAGGATGAAAAGCAAAACTTCCTAAACCTGAACCCAAACCGGGCCGATCAATAAAGGAGTCTACCGCAGTATCCATAGCTAAATAGGGCTGAGCTTCATCACCTTCAATTTCATAAAGAATTCCCCTTAAGTCAGAGATAAAGAGCCGTTCTTTTTTTTCTGTAGTTAGGGCGCGTAAGGTATTGATACGAGTAATTGGGGCTTGTTCTGAACTGGGAGGTAGTGTTGCAAATTCTTCGAGTACTAAGGTAAACTCTGCTTCATCAATGGATTGAGGAATGGGATTTACTAATCCGCCTTTACGGTTGCTTAGGTTTCTTTTTTCCCCTTCTGAAAATTTATGAATAAATCCGAGTAACCGTTCTAGATCATCCTCAGAAAACTGAGGAAAGGAAGGCATAAAAACCCCAAATTTTTCAAATTGAGCTACTGCACGCGGATCCCCTTCGGCAATCATTTTTTGTGCATTTTGAATAAAGGCTTTTAGCCAAGCTTTATCCACACTAGAGGTTATTCCACTTAAATTGGGGCCAATCTCATTGGATGAAAAATTATGACAACTCGAGCAATGTTGATTAAACAAAACCATTCCTTCTTGTACAGGCAATTCCCCTTTTAGATAGTCTTGTTTTTCAAGGGCAGAAGGACTGGTATTACAAGATAGACAGGTCAATAAAACAATTCCAAAATAGGAGAAATAACGTTTCATAGAATAAAGCTAAAAATTGTAGGCCATTCGTAAAAATAGCAATTCCGTTGCTGAACTTGAAGCGGTTTGTGCATTAAAATAAAAAAACTGTCCTACACAATCTAATTGCCAATTTTGGCCTAAGCTATAGCCCCACTGAGGGACAAGAATCCAGCCCTTTAGTTCATGCGCATACAGGGTTGTTAATGAGAGTGAGCTCTGTACAGCAAGGGCTTTAGAAAGTTGCAACAATACCGTATTTTGATTGGGCATTAGCTGTTTTACATTCAAGCGGTATCCACTGAAATTTGAAAAGGGGTCGGTTTCATTAGAGGTAAACCCTTTTTGGTTGTAAAGAGAAGAGATTAAAACATACAACCCGTTTTTCAGGTAATAATCAAAACTCAATGAAGCGTTAAAAGCACTTTCAGCCCCCATAAAATAACTGGCCTCTCCTTTAAACCCAACAGATTTAAGAACACCTTCCCAGCCTACTCCTAAAACAAAATCTCGCTTGTACTTTCCCATTATAAATTGCCAATCGTACTGATTTTTATTAAAGGCATACCGCACCATAGAAGTATTTTCATCAAAGCGTTTCGTTCCGTTTGTTGCGAATTCTACTAAGGCACTACCACTCAGAAAATACTGAACAGACAAGGCATCTGTTCCTGGACGCTCAGCATAATCAAAATCAAAAAAATTATAGGCATTAAACACATCATTAGGATTCCAGATTATATTTTTACCCCAATTAATACGCTGTCTTCCTAGGGCAATCCGCCATTGATCAGAGCGGTATGCTATAAATAGCCGATCAAATGTACTGTGACCAACGGCTCCCTTGCCTTCCCACCAAGCGCCACCCAAGTTGAGGTCTAAACCGTCTTGATTCAAAAAGGCACCATAATTCGGTATAGTTTTCGGAGTTGTTCCCCATAAGATTCGGTTTCGTAGGCCCAGCTCCACATTCCAGTGATCGTTTAAATACCCCCTAACATTGATTCGATTGTGAAGCAGGCCATCACCGGGGCTGAATAATTTTGATCGAAGAGTTGTGTTTTGCATTACGCGCACATAGCCATCAATTGAAATATCAGCAGCTTGTTGACCCCAGCTTGTTGCGGCCCCTAGCCAAAGAATAACCCATAGAAACAAATGTATACGTAGCGTTGAGATCACATCTTTTGAATTTGATCAGAAACAATCTTTCCGTCCTCAATAGTAATCACCCGACGTGCACGGTCTATAACCCGCTGATCATGGGTTGAAAACAAAAAGGTAACCCCTTCCTCCTTATTGAGTTTTTCCATAATATCCAAAAGAGACGAGGTAGCTTTGGAGTCTAAATTAGCCGTGGGTTCATCGGCCAAAATAAAACGGGGTTTTGAGGCTAGGGCACGGGCAACAGCCACACGCTGTTGTTGTCCGCCCGACATTTGAGCGGGCCTTTTATGTAGCTGATCTTCTAAGCCCACAGCCTTGAGAAGTGTGGCTACTCGAGTATCGATTTCCGCTTTTGGAATGTTTTGAAGAAGCATGATAAACCCTACATTTTCTTTTGCGCTTAATACAGGAATAAGATTATAGGCCTGAAAAACAAAGCCAATATGATGAAGTCGAAAATCAATTAATTCCTGTTCAGCCATGTCTCCAATAGAGCGTCCATCAATTGTTAGGCTACCTTCATTTACCCGATCAAGACCGCCAATGCAGTTTAACAATGTGGTTTTACCTGATCCCGAAGGACCTACAATAGCTGTGAATTCTCCTTGTTCAATGTTGAGTTGAATCCCGTTTAAGGCACGAACTTCATTTTCCATCCCTTGGTTATAGATTCTTTTAAGACCGTTTACGTTAATAATACTCATATGCCGTATTTAAATGACTTTAACTGCTTCTGCAGGATTAATTTTTAGTGCTCTTCGTGCCGGGATCAACCCGGAAACCAGAGCCACAAGGGTTGTCATAATCGTGATATTAAAATAATACTCAGAAGACAGAAAAGGGTAAATAACCGCTTCTAAGCCCACATTTTCTAATCCCTTTGCTACAATGGACAAGTCTATCCCCTGGGTAGAAAAATAGCCAATAGTTTTTTGGGCTAAAATCATACCCATGGGCAAAGCAAAGACCACCAAAAAAAGAGTTTCCATTACAATCATGCTAAAAATTTTGAACTTGTTCATTCCAATAGACATCAACATTCCCAATTCACTTTGACGCTCTAAAATGGCCATTAACATGGTGTTAATTATGCCAAAGGCCAAAGCCATTAAAATGATGCCAATAAAAATGTACATAAAACTTCCCATAATTTGTTGCGCATAGCCTAATTCGGGAGCACGTTGATCCCAACGCTGAACTAGGTTTGAAGTTTTCAATACAGATTGGACTTTAGGTGCATCATCAAGGGATTTGCATTTTATCAAGAGTTCATGTCCGCCTTCGCGAATACCAATTAAGGAGGCGAGATCTTCTTGAGGTACAAACACATGAAGCTGATCATACATGCTGTTTGCCGTTTTGTATATTGCTTCCACTCTAAAGCTTTTCGAAATCGTTTGATTGTCTTTGTCCTGAAAACTCAATACTACTTTAGATTGTACTTTTAGACCGAGTTGCTCCGCTAATTTTTGACCTACGAGAATTGGGTTGTTTTTAAACTTTGTAAAGTAGGTACCTTCAATTAAGCGAGTAGATATATCGGTAGTAAGCTGTTCTTGTTCGGGGGTGATACCCAAAATTTTAATGCCGTAATTACCTTTTGATGTTGCTGCTAATCCGGGCAACACGAACCGTTCAGAAAAACCACTAACGAAGGGCATTTCTTGAAGTTGTTTTTTTATGTTTTCACCCTCAATCAAAGTATATTTTTTATTGTAATCGTCTTCAAATTTTGGATGGTGAATTTGTACATGCGCTAAAGAAGAATTAATGGCACTGTTTAAGCGTTGTTCATTTAACCCTAACGCAAGCCCCATCATAAACAAGCCTCCCCACAATCCTAAAACAATAGAGAGAATTACAACGGTACTGCGCAATTTATTGCGCCAAACATTACGCCAAGCTATGGTGATCAATTGTTTCATCGGTTGTGCATGGCTTTTATTGGCGCTAAAGTGCGAATGATATAAATAGGATACAAAGCAACAATAAGGGCAATACAAAAGAGAATGCCCGCGTGAATTAAAGGGAGATCCAAATGAATGTAAAACGGGATTTCGGGACTAAAGCCATATTCTTCCATCATTTGAACCGTATCTCCTGGCAATTGAAATGGGTCGTAATGTTTCCAAAGCAAAATGGGGTAAACCAAGAGTACGCCTACCAACACTCCGAGTAAAGAAAGAATAAGGGTTTCAAGAACAACCATCAGCATTAATTTCCCCTTTTTCATGCCGATCGCAACTAAAACGCCCAACTCATATTTTCGTTCTTGGGTCATCATCAGTACGGTCCCAAAAATTCCAAAAATCAGGATCATGTAGAGAATCATTACCATGATGATTCCCCCAATACTATCGGCCAATATGGTTTGCTCAAGTTCGGGAAACATTTCTGGCCAGGTTAGAATTTCATATTCTTTGTCTGAAAGCTGAACCGAAAGTCTTTTTTGAAGTGCTGCTAACGCATTGGGCTTGTCTGTGTTTACAACTAAGCTAGTGACTAAGTCGGGGGCTGAAAAAATTTGCTGTGCTGAGGGCAGAGACGTAAGCACCATTGCCTTGTTTAAGTTGGGGTTTTTGAAATCAACGATACCCGAAACTGCAAGTTTTTCAGCAGCCATCATTCCTTGGTATCCTTGGCCGATAAAAATAAGGGTATCGTTTACTTGTACATTAAAATAGGAAGCGACTTTTGTTCCCACAATCACTTCATTTTTGGCCTCAAAAAGGCTTCCCGAAAGGAGTTTGTCAGTTAGGTTTAATATGGGCTCCTCTTTGTCTAAATCAATTCCATTAATAGAAACCACGTTTGATAATTCGCCCTTTGAAATAAGCCCAAAAGCTTCTAACCGAGGAAAAATATTCAAAACTCCCTCCACTTCTGAAAGTGGGCGTTGATCTGCTGATGAAGAAACAAAACCATTGTCCAAACTGCGTTCTTCCCAAAACCCTTTGGCATGTATTTGGACATAACCTACATAGGCGCCAATCACATTATCAATCATTTTATCATACATCCCTAACTGCATAGAGCGCATTAAAACAGATAAAAATACCGCAACGGCAATAGAGGAAAGTGTAATTAAACTCCGCTTCTTATTTCGCCATATGTTTCTCCAGGCAAGGGTAAGTAACATGTTTATCGGATGCGTTTCATGGTGTTGGTTTCAAAATAAGACTCTGGAATGACAAGGTCAAATTCCCAAACAGAATAGTTAATTTCAGTATACTGGTTGTCTTTTTCAACAGGCACCACCCTCAAGGTTGCTGGCAAGGTTTTTCCTCCAAAGGTTTTAAAGTTAGAAGCCGTCATTTGATTCACTAAAAACCCATCTTCATCATAAAAATCGGTTTGCAATTGCATGTAATTTTGTTGGTCAATCCAGACCACAATTTTACCCCAAACTACTGCGGCAGATTCTCTTGGAATCAGCTCAATTTTCCAGCAGCGTAAATTTTCCTTGCGATCTTCTCCAACAATTTTTTTGTCATAATCTGTTTGAAGGGATGATTTTTTTACCAAGTCGTCATTTGTCAAATCGGTACCCATCCAATTTTGCAGCATCATGGAAGGGGGAAATTTTATGCTTCGATCTAGAGAAGGAATGTAATTCCACACTTCTTGGTCGCGCATTAAGAACACGGTTCCTTTTTCTTTGGCGGGGCTTAACACCACAGAAACAGAACGATTAGCTCCTTGGGACCACGTTTTCATTTGAATTTCCTTTGTCCATTTAGGGCGAACCGTTTTTATGCTCATTTCAATATAGGCCGAGTTTCCTCTAAAAGCTTCATCAGCTCGAGTTATTATTTCTTCTGCAGTTTGACTTAGTAGGGGAGCGAGCCCACCAATTAAAACAAAAAAGAACAGGCTATACAATTTCATACAAAAGTGGTTGGTAATGCAAAGTAAAGGTTTGTTTTTTAAATCGTTTCCCTACTTCAATTTCAAGAGGAAAGAAAATGTGGCTTTTGCTTCTCAGGGTAACGTTTCTTGAATCTTATTTCTATATTGTAATAAACCTGAATGAAAATGGATTTAATTAAAATGAAGAGGGTCTATATATTGCTCAAAACAGGACCTTTATTTCGACTGAATCAAAAGGGGGCTTTGCTTTTTTTGGGTATTATTTTCTTTTTCTGGCTACATCTTTTTGTAGGCTGCCAATCGGAATCCTTTTCACCTAGCGGACTTAGAACGGACTTACTAAGAAATGTTGATCAAGTTGGATTGAAGGGAAAAAAACAGCCTGTTCTTTTACACGATTCACTTTTACAAAAAGACACCTATGAGATAGCAAAAATAAAGTCTTCACACCCCCTATTTCATTGGCAATTGGACACAAAATCACTTTCTTCAACAGCATTCCAAATACTCGTCAGCAAAGAGCTTAAAACGTTAGCAAACAATACAGGGGAGGTGTGGGACACCGGAAAAGTAAACCATTCAACATTTTTCACAGTTTATGAAGGGTTGCCTCTCGAAGAAAATAAAGTATACTACTGGAAAGTAAGGTATTGGAACGAAAAAAGCAGACCGTCATCATATTCTCTTCCTCAAGCATTTGTTCTAGATAAAAACCGAACAAACGATCAGTTTTCGCAAGAACCTATAAGGGCCATAGAACAATCCCCAAGCATCACCCCCAAAGAAGGAGGGTATTTCATTGATTTTAAAAAGGCAGCCTTTGGAAAACTAAAAGTCCAACTGACTGCCGAAAAGGAGGGTATAATACAACTAAGTGTGGGAGAAATGAAAGACGCTAAGGCTCCCAAAGTAGCTGATTTAGGAGGGAATATTCGATATTACAATACACAAATAAATTTAAAACCCGGAACGCATTGGTATGATGTGGAGTGGCCAGAAAACAAAAAAAGGGCAAGCAATTCATTTATGGTAAAAATGCCGGCTTATATTGGAGAGGTATTTCCCTTTCGCTATGTTGAGATTCAAAATTACACGGGCGCTTTGCAAGAAGAACAGGTTGTCCGCACCATGGCTCAGTATACTTTTGACGATGAAGCTTCCTATTTTGATTCGAGTAATACAATTTTGAATCAAGTTTGGGATTTGTGTAAATATTCAATGAAAGCCACAAGCTTTTTGGGGTATTATGTAGATGGAGACCGTGAACGGATTCCCTATGAAGCGGATGCTTATATCAATCAGCTATCGCATTATGCAGTTGATGCCGAATACAGTATTTCAAGGGCCAGTATGAAACATCTTTTATTTAACCCGACTTGGCCAACAGAATGGACATTATATACCATTTTAATGGCATGGTACGACTACTTGTACACCGGAGACAACCGATTTATTTCACTCTATTACGATGAGTTAAAGGTAAAAACCCTAATGGATTTGTCGGATGGCACAGGATTGATTAGCACCCTTACGGGAAAACAAACCCCAGATTTTTTTAAGCGATTGCACAAACAGCATTGGGGAAAGAACAACAACCTTAGAGACATTGTTGATTGGCCTCAAGCCATTCCACCGGGTGGATTCGAAAACTTAGCCTATTACATAGGGTCAGAAAAGGAGTATCCGGGTGAAAATGACGGCTATGTCTATGAAAAATACAATGCCGTGGTAAATGCCTTGTATTATGGTGCTTTACAACGAATGGAAAAAATAGCCTTGCATTTAGACAAAACAGAAGATCTGGCCCTTTATCAAAGTCAGGCGGAAAAAGTCAGAAAACAATTTTTAATGACCTTTCAAGACCCTAGCAACGGATTAATAAACGATGGAGAAGAAACCAATCACAAATCCCAGCACGCCAATATGTTTGCGCTCACTTTTGGCCTTGTTCCAGAAAAGGATAAAAAGGCAGTGGTAGAGTACATAAAAAGCAAAAATATGTCGTGCAGTGTCTATGCCTCACAGGTATTGCTTGAAGGGCTTTTTGAATTTGGAGGGGACCAACATGCCCTAGATTTAATGGCTGCAACAACCGAGCGGAGCTGGTACAACATGATACGCTTTGGATCAACCATTACAATGGAAGCTTGGGACAAACGATACAAACCCAATTTAGATTTGAATCATGCTTGGGGAGGGGCTCCGGCCAATATCATTGTCAGAAAAATGATGGGAGTAGAACCCCTAACTCCAGGGGGGCAATCCATAAAAATTCATCCTAAAATAGGTCAATTAGAATACGCTTCTTTAAAAACAAGCTTGATTACGGGAGTTGTTGAGGTTGAATGCAGGCAAACCGAAAACAGCTATATACTGACGGTCTCCATACCAGGAGGGGTAAAAGGAGACCTTCGTATACCTTCAACAAAAGGCAAACAAAGGCTGTATATTAATGGAGAATTAACCTCTGATAAAGATGAAAATGGAGAATTTCATTTAATTGATTTTCCCGCGGGAACAGCCGTTTTAGAAGTAAAATGAATAAAGCCATATAAAGAGTTCATTTTTCTAAAATAAAACCCAAAAAAAATGGGCCCCAAATACAAGCCTTAAAGTGTCGATTTTGAAATATGAAAAGTTCAAAGCCTCATGAGAACCGTTTAGTTGTAAAATAATTGCTTATAGCTTATAAATAATACATATTTTTAAAGTCTAAGGGTAGCGCTTTAAATGAATTGACTTTATATTAAACTAGATTAAAAATGAATCCCAACGAATTTAAACATGTTGATTACCTCTGGGACGAACAAAAAGCCAAAGCGCTTGGTGAGGATCAAGTAGCCCTCTTTTTATATCGCTCAAATATTCTTGGTGCCGACTTGCGAATCACGAATTATGGTGGTGGAAACACATCATGTAAAACAATAGAGAAAGACCCTTTAACCGGTCATGAGGCTGAAATAATGTGGATTAAAGGTTCGGGCGGCGATATCGGAACGCTTACCCGTTCTGGAATTGCAGGACTCTATACCCAACGCTTAAGAAATTTAAAAAAGAGCTACAAAGGGCTAGCTGATGAGGATCGAATGGTGGGTCTTTTTAATCACTGTATTTTTGATCTCGAAAGTAGAGCCCCTTCAATTGACACTCCCCTTCATGGCCTCTTACCGTTTGCCCATATTGATCATCTTCACCCCGATGCGCTTATTGCAATTGCAGCAGCCGAAGACAGTAAAAAAGTAACGCAAGAGATTTGGGGCGATACAATGGGATGGGTTCCTTGGCAACGCCCGGGCTTTGATTTGGGGCTCCAACTGGAAAAATGCCTAGCAGAAAACCCCGGAATTCGCGGAATTGTATTGGGGTCGCACGGCTTGTTTACTTGGGGAGACACCTCTTATGAATGTTATCTTAATTCTTTAGAGGTAATAGAACAGGCCTCTGCCTATATAGAACAAAAAATACATCAAAAGGGAGCTGTTTTTGGAGGTGAAAAAAGCGCTTCGTTACCCCCAGAGGAAAGAAAGGAAAAAGCCCTTCAATTGATGCCCATTTTAAGAGGTTTGTGTTCAAGTGAAAACCGAATGGTGGGGCATTTTGATGACAGTTCAGCGGTATTAACTTTTGTAAACAGCCACGATTTGAATCGCCTAGCCCCAATGGGAACCTCTTGTCCCGATCATTTTTTGCGCACAAAAATTCAGCCTTTAGTTCTTCATCTTAATCCAACAGACGACCTTTCTGACACCCCTAAAGTAATGGCTCAACTCGAACCTTCTTTTGAAGAGTACAGAAAACAATACGAGGAGTACTATACTCGCTGTAAAAGGCCCAATTCACCCGCCATGAGAGACCCTAACCCGGTGATCATTTTGCTGCCCGGTGTCGGTCTTTTTAGTTATTCAAAAGACAAACAAACCGCACGTGTAGCAGCTGAATTTTACACCAATGCTATTAATGTTATGCGGGGTGCAGAGGCCATCACTAAATATACGGCACTTCCCCGACAAGAAGCTTTTGATATCGAATATTGGTTATTGGAGGAAGCCAAGCTTCAGCGGATGCCGAAGGAAAAACCCCTATCTCGAAAAGTGGCTTTAGTTACAGGCGCTGGAGGAGGAATAGGAAAGGCCATTGCACAAAAATTGGCTGCCGAAGGAGCAAACGTAGTGCTGACGGATATATCCGTACCCAATCTCACCGATGCGGTCAAGGAATATTCGAAAGATATTGCTGTAATGGCGCAGTGCGATGTAACGGATGGTGCCTCAATAGCATCTGCTTTTAATGAAGCCATTCTTTCCTTTGGAGGAGTTGATATTGTAGTGCATAGCGCAGGGCTCGCAATTTCTAAGCCTCTTGAAGAACATACACTTGCCGACTGGCAATTGCTCCAAAATGTTCTTGTTCAAGGGCAATTTGAATTGGCACAACAGTCCGCACAAATTATGCGCAAACAAAAAATGGGGGGCGATATAATTAGTATTGCCAGTAAAAATGGGTTGGTTTCAGGACCCAATAATGTGGGTTATGGAACCGCCAAAGCAGCACAACAACACATGGTTCGTTTGCTTGCTGCAGAACTGGGACCAGACCATATTCGAGTAAACACTGTAAACCCAGATGGGGTAATAGTGGGAAGTAAAATTTGGGAAGGCGCATGGGCGGAAGGAAGAGCAAAAGCCTACGGGATAACCGTAGATGAATTACCTGCACACTACGCTAAACGGAATTTATTGAATGAGATAATTTATCCCTCAGATATAGCCGATGGTGTATTTGCCTTGGTGGCAATTTTACCCAAATCGACTGGGAATACCTTAAATGTTGACGGGGGAATGGCTTCGGCATTCGTCCGATAATCGTAAAAAGAAAACCATGATTTTATCTGCTGATCAGATTGCGAAACAAAACCTCAAACACGAAACCCTACATCAAAATAACTTTGGGTTTTTAGAAGAGAAGTTGACTGGTGAGGGGATTCACCTTTCTGAAATAATGGCACAACTTGCCGCCTTTCAAGTAGCTATCCCCAGTTGGGCACTGGGAACTGGCGGAACCCGTTTTGGCCGATTTAGTATAGGGGGCGAGCCCATCAACCTAATGCAAAAAATAGAGGATATTGGCGTACTTCACGCCTTAACTCAAAATGCTGGAGCAGTCTCTTTGCATATACCCTGGGATAAGGTAGACAACTACCCTGAACTAAAGGAAAAAGCCAACACCCTTGGAATTGCTTTTGACGCAATGAACTCGAATACATTTCAAGACCAAAAAGAACAACCCTATTCTTATAAATTTGGATCGTTGTGTAATGTTGACCCAGCCATTCGACAACAAGCGGTTAATCACAACCTAGAAGTTATAGAAATTGGTAAAAAATTAGGTTCCAAAAGTTTGACCGTTTGGTTGGCCGATGGGTCAAATTTCCCAGGCCAAAATAATTTTCAAGAGGTTTTAAAAAACACTCTTGACAGCCTGAAGCACATATACAAAGCCCTTCCAGAGGATTGGAAATTGTTTATAGAATACAAACCCTACGAACCTAATTTTTACAGTATGGTTATTCCCGATTGGGGTACTTCTTTTATGCTGGCCAACCAATTGGGGCCCAAAGCCTATACTCTTGTTGACTTAGGGCATCACTTGCCAAACACCAACATTGAACAAATAGTAGCCACATTAATGCTTCAAGGAAAATTAGGAGGGTTTCATTTTAATGACAGTAAATATGGGGATGATGATTTAAGTGTAGGCAGCATCAAACCGTATGCCTTATTTTTGATTTTTAATGAGTTGGTTTATGGGATGCAAGAAAATAAAAACAATCCTTATCCGGCATGGATGATTGATGCTTCTCACAACACAAAAGACCCTTTAGAAGACCTTTTGCAATCCATAGAAGCCATTTTAACCGCTTATGCAAAAGCGCTTTTGGTTGATCAAAAGGCAGTAAAAAAAGCACAAGCTTCACACGATGTTGTTTTAGCTCAAGAATTACTTAAAAAAGCCTATCAGACTGACGTACGTCCTCTTTTAGCAGAAGTTAGAAGACTTCAAAAGGGAGCACTGAATCCCTTAGCGGCTTATCGCCAGTTGAATATTCGGCAGCAACTTATAGACGAAAGAGGGAAAGACACAGTAGCTTCAGGATTGTAATCATGAATGCAATAACCGCCATATTTGATATTGGAAAAACCAACAAGAAATGTATCGTTTTTGACAGTCAATGGAGCGTTATCTACAAAGAACAACAAGAGTTCGATGAAATTTTAGACGATGAAGGATTTCCTTGTGATGATCTTTCCGCCCTTCAACAGTGGATATTCAATCAACTGGATACGCTTTTATGGGAACTCAAAATAAAAGTTACGCATCTCAATTTTAGCACCTATGGTGCGAGTTGGGTACACCTAGATGCTCAAGGAGAAAGGGTGGGGTATTTATACAATTATTTAAAACCGGTTGACGAAGAGGTACAACATCAATTTTATACTCTATACGGCCCTGAGGCTGAATTTACGGCTCATACAGGCAGCCCAAATTCAGGAATGCTCAATTCGGGAATACAACTCTATTGGTTAAAGCACAAACGCCCTGACCTTTTTAAACACATTCAAACTTCGGTTCATTTCCCCCAATATTTAAGTAGCCTCTTTACAAAACAACATCTAAGTGATTTCACAAGTATAGGATGCCATACGGCACTTTGGGACTATACCCAAAAAAAATACCACCATTGGATAGAACAAGAACAATTGACTTCAAAATTACCGGCCATAATTTCCTCAGAAACCACCTATTCAATTCACTATATGGGCGTTCCGTTAACCGTTGGAACGGGAATACACGATTCTTCAGCGGCTTTATACCCTTATCTAAAAATGGCGACGCGCCCCTTTTTATTACTTTCCACGGGAACTTGGATTGTAGTATTAAACCCTTTTACCTCTTCAAGGGCCTTAAAAACCGCTAACCCTTCCCTGTTTTATATGCAGCCTAATGGAACGGCTGTTCAAGCAGTAAGGGCATTTTTAGGGAAAGAATACGAAGAGCAATTGGAGAAAATAGCGTCTCATTTTGGGGTTACTAAAGAAGAATTGAATTCTATCGGCTTTCAATCGAAGTATACACCAGAAACCCTAACACAACCTGTCTTTCAGTGGATTCACCTTGATAAGCATCCTGAGCTAATGCATACAAAATGGGATGCGTTGCCGCACCCAGAAGCGGCTGTACACACCTTAGTATTTGCCCTCACTTCACTATTGGCAAAACAGATCAGAGAGGAAATTCAGTTTGAAGGGATAGAAGAATTTTATATTGAGGGAGGGTTTTCAAAAAACACTGTATTTTTAACCTATCTGAGTCATTTCTTTCCAGAAGTCACGCTTTATAAAACGGATACAGCAGTTGGTTCCGCTTTAGGCGCAGCGATGGTTCTTGGAGCCACAGAAAACAACGCAGAAGAGCTAAGGCAAAAGTTTAACAGGAAACCGTTTCATTCGGTTTTAAAGGCGTAAGCATGGATTTTAATAAACAATACCCCGCTGTAGAAGATTTAAGAAAAAAAGCACAAAAGCAAATCCCACGTTTTGCCTTTGAATATCTCGATGGCGGTTGTAATGAAGATGTGAATTTAAAGCGAAATACAGACGAGATTCGTACGGTTCAACTTAAGCCACACTACCTCAAAACCTTTAAAGGGAGTAAATTAGAAACCACTCTTTTTGGAAAGACTTATGCGGCCCCTTTTGGCATTGCTCCTGTGGGTTTGCAGGGGTTGATGTGGCCAAACGCTCCAGAAATATTAGCCCAAGCGGCTCACGCCCATAACATCCCCTTTATTTTAAGTACAGTCACAACAATGGATATTGAAAGAGCTTGTGAGCTTACCGAAGGAAACGCTTGGTTTCAGTTATACAATCCGGCTGCCGATGAGGTTCGGAATGATATAATGAACAGAGCTGCTGCCGCAGGGTGTGAAGTGTTGGTTTTGCTGTGTGATGTTCCTACGTTCGGCTATCGCCCTCGAGATTTTAAAAACGGACTTGCGTTACCTCCTAAAATGAGCCTTAGAAACATTATGCAGATTTTAGGGCGTCCGCAATGGGCCCTAAACACCTTGCGCTATGGCACCCCAACCTTTGAAACACTCAAGCCTTATACACCAGAGGGATTAAACCTCAAACAACTTGGGGCTTTTATGGATAAAACCTTTTCTGGGCGTTTAGATGCTGATCGGATACAACCCATACGCGACCGTTGGAAAGGAAAACTTGTGCTTAAAGGGGTTGCTTCCGAAGCGGATACCCAAACAGCCATTGATTTGGGTTTTGATGGTATAATTGTTTCAAATCATGGAGGAAGGCAACTCGATGCCGGCGAATCCTCAATAGCCGCATTACAATCCATAGTAGCAAAATACAAGCATAAAATTACCATTATGCAAGACAGTGGCTTGCGTTCCGGTCCAGATATTGCTCGGTGTTTGGCTAGTGGGGCAGATTTTACATTTATGGGTCGTGCTTTTATGTATGGAGTGGCCGCATTAGGCGCTCAAGGGGGAGACCATACCATAGCCATACTTAAAACACAATTACAACAAAACCTAGAGCAACTTTGTTGCCCTTCAATCGCAGATTTACCCAACTATTTAGTTCACAAATAAGGAGAAAAATTATGGCCACATCAAAAGACACTTCCATCCCCGTCCAAAGTGATGAATATGAAAGAACCCCAGTACCTGAATCTAAATTAAAAAGCTGGAAAAGTTTTTTAGGAATGTATGCAGGCGAACATGCTGCGGGGACTGAGTTTGTAATCGGCCCTTTATTTTTGACCACAGGAGTGAGTGCTTTTGATTTGATTTTTGGATTACTAGTAGGAAATCTGATGGCGGTGTTATGCTGGCGTTTTCTTACAGCAGAAATTGCGGTTCAGTACCGCTTAACGCTCTACTTTCAACTTGAAAAAATTTGTGGCAAACAGCTGGTAATCCTCTATAATTTAGCAAACGGTATATTGTTCTGTTTTTTAGCAGGGGCTATGATTACAGTTTCTGCAACAGCCGTTGGTATTCCCTTTGGAATGGAAATGCCAAAATTATCAGACACCCTGCCCAATGGAATAACTTGGGTTATCATTGTTATCGCTATTGGCGCATTAATATCAATTGTAGCGGCTAAGGGTTACGACACAGTTTCAAAAGCAGCAAATTACATGGCGCCAATAATTGTTTTAGGATTTTTATTGAGCGGGATCGTAGCGCTGGGGCAATTAGAGGTGAGCAGTTTTTCTGGGTTTTGGGACCTATGGGGAGAAGGATCAGATCCCTTTCCAGGGCAAGTAAAGTATACGTTCTGGCATGTGGCTATTTGGTCATGGTTTGCCAATGCGGCAATGCATATTGGAATGTCTGACCTTTCGGTTTTTCGGTATGCTAAAAAAGCACAATCGGGATGGACATCAGCAGCAGGGATGTATGTAGGCCATTTTATGGCCTGGATTGCGGCAGCCTTATTGTATGCGGTCTATTTAAAATCAACAGAGGCTCAAACCCTTCTGGCTCAGGGTTCTGCTCCCGAAGTAGCTCCAGGGCCACTAGCCTATAATGCCCTAGGCGTATTTGGAATATTGGTGGTCATCCTTGCCGGTTGGACTACAGCAAACCCTACCATTTACAGAGCAGGATTGGCCTTTCAAGCCATCATACCAAACGCCTCTCGATTTAAAGTTACCCTGCTTGCGGGTTCTATTGCCACTTTAGCTGGGCTGTTTCCGGCTTTTGCCATGAAATTATTAGATTTTGTGGCCCTTTATGGATTTATTTTAGCCCCTATGGGGGCAATTATTGTATTCCAACATTTTTTTGGCAAAAAATGGAATTTAATTATTGATTATGCTGAAACACAAAAAATCCAATTCAACAGCGCTGTACTTTGGTCATGGCTTTTGGCTGCGGTTGGGGGCTATGTTTTTTCCCAACAAATGGAGATCTTTTTATCCTTTTTAACATTACCCGTTTGGATTGTTTGTGGTGTCTTCTTTTTGATTTTTTCAAAAAAAAGTAGGGTAAAATAAATTCCTTTACAAAAGGAAGCCTATTTGATTCAATAATCAAGAAAATCATGAAAACGAAAGGCAATATTCAACTTTCCAAAACAGGAATTTAACAGCAGCGATTAAAGAAAAAAATTATGATGTACCTTGCTGCAAATTATTCCAACCTACCCAGTAATGAAGTAGAGGTTGAGCAGCATAAAATTGAATTAAAATTCAACAATAGGATTGAACTGGTTTTTGATTTGGAAGGAAATTTTGATTACATATAGATATGATACTTTTTACTACCCTAATTCTTTTTTTGTTAACGATTCCCCTTTCTGCACAGGTGAATGAAGATCTTTTTAATGCGATGGATACGTCTACAGAGCAAATCTCATTACTCCCTTCCTCTATGGTATTCACACAACGTTTATTGTGGGGCGAAAAAGGGCTTATGCGAAAGACTAACCTTATGCCTCTAAGTGTAGAAAACCGTGAAAAGGAAATGAAAGTAAGAAGAAAAATGCTTCTTGCCCACCAAGTAATTGGATACGCTACGTTGGCAGGCATGGTAGCCCAAGGGGTTTTAGGAACACAATTATACAAAGGAAATTACGATCTTAAAGACACCCATGAATTGATTGGTAACGCGACAACGATTTCCTACTTTACGGGCGCAGGCCTTTCATTATTTGCTCCACCCCCTTTGATTAGTCGTAAAAAGGAGGGAATGTCTTCAATTAAAGCCCATAAGTGGCTTGCAACGATTCATTTTTCAGCCATGATAGCGACAAACCTTTTGGCTGAAGAGAATAAAAAATACCATAGAGCCGCTTCGTACACCCTTTTTGGAAGTTATGCAGCCGCAGTACTGGTTTTTAAATTTTAAACCTCAGCATTATGTTTAAAGTACGTATCATTAGTATTTTCTTTTTTATTTGTTCGGCTGTTCATGCCCAACAAGAACAATGGATACTCAACACAGAAAAAAGTCAGATTTCATATGCGGCAAAACACCTACTCCACGCGTGGGAAGGCGTAAATAGAAATTTCAAGGCTATAGCAAAAAGTACTACTGGGGAAGATAATTTGACTGAAATAGCGGTACTAACCTATGTTCGAGATTTTGACAGTAAAAACTCCGGTAGAGATGCTCATGCTCTAGAAGTTTTAGAAGCCCTTTCTTATCCAGAGGTTCGGTTTTATGCCAATCAATTTGAGCCAATCCAAGATTCACTTCGTATAGAGGGCACGTTAGAGTTTCATGGGGTTTCTAAACCCTTATCCGTAAACGCTTATTTAGAAAAAGGGAAAAGGCAGTGGATTTTATCGGGCGGGTTTACTTTACAACCTACCGAATTTGGAATAAAACTCCCTTCTTTTATGATGGTCAAAATGGAAGATAATTTGCGATTTGAGTACCAACTTACATTTGATAAACCCGAATGATCTTTTAGTCAGTTTACATGACGAAAAGTAGATTAAGGAAAAAATAGGATCTCAACCAGAATAAATCAATCCTTTAGTTGCAAGGAACACAATAATCTGTGCATTTCAGATAGCCAAACACATCAAAACAGTAAGATTTTGACCTGTGTTCAACAGTAGTTTTTGAAACGATCCTATCAAATACAATAGGATAATTGGAACGATAAAAAGAAGTAAAATAAACCGCAATTCAGGGATTATTTTTTGAGGTATTCTTTTTAAACTAAAAAAACGGCTATATTCAAAAAAACTTTTTTGAATGCAACAGTTGATTAATAACGCAACTAAAAATGCAGATCGTAGTGCAATTATTAGTAATGACACCTCCTACACTTACTCCCTTCTTTTAGAACATTCGAAAGCCATTGCTCATTATTTACTAAATGGTAAAACGGATTTAGAGGAAGCTCGAGTGGCTTTTTTGATTACGCCCAGTTTTGAGTATACCGCTGTATTATGGGGAATTTGGCGCGCAGGAGGCATTGCGGTCCCTTTGTGTGAAAAACACCCTTTGCCCTCTATTGCCTATGTAATTGAAGATACGCAAGCCGAAATACTAATCTATGAAAAATCATTTGAAGCGCTTCTTCATCCCCTAGCTTCAAAAGTAAGCCGATTCCTATCGTTAGATGCTTTACCGAAAACAGGTGGAGAATTCTTCTTTACTCCTGCGCCATCCCGCCGAGCCCTTATTTTGTATACTAGCGGTACGACGGGAAACCCAAAAGGGGTCGTTACCACTCATCAAAATATAGAGGCACAAATTACTTCCTTGACAACTTCTTGGGAATGGTCAAAAGAAGACCATATTTTAAATATTTTACCAATGCACCATGTTCATGGAATTATCAATATTTTGATGTGTGCGTTATGGTCAGGAGCTTGTTGTACCTTTTTACCTAAATTTTCTCCTGAGGCTGTATTTTCAGAATTCAAAAAAGGCCGGTTAACCTTATTTATGGCGGTCCCAACCATATATTTCAAACTTATAGCCCATTGGAAACTTCTGTCTGAAATCGAAAAAAATGAGGTTTCTGAAGCACTTACTAAATTTCGGCTTATGGTATCAGGATCGGCAGCCCTTCCCATTTCAGTATTAGCCGATTGGAAAACCCTTAGCGGTCATATTTTATTAGAACGGTATGGCATGACAGAAATGGGAATGGCCATAAGCAACCCCTACCGAGGAGAACGAAAACCGGGCTTCATTGGGTTACCATTACAAGGGGTAAGGGTTCAATTGGCCGATGAAAATAACAAACCCGTTATGGCCGGATCTCAGGGTGAAATACAAATTAAAGGACCCAATGTATTTTTAGAATATTGGGGCAAAGCTCAAGCTACAGAAGAAGCATTTACAACAGAAGGGTGGTTTAAAACAGGAGATATTGCCATTCTTGAGCAGGGATATTATCGTATTTTAGGAAGAAACTCAATCGATATTATAAAATCAGGAGGGTATAAAATATCGGCTTTAGAAATTGAAGAAGTTTTACGTCAACATCCCGAAATAGAGGAATGTGCTGTGGTTGGAATACCCGACGATGAATGGGGTGAACTTATTGCCGCAAGCATTATTACCCAAGAACCCAATTTTGATTTGGAGAAACTTACAGTATGGTTAAAAACAAAACTTCCCAATTATAAAATTCCAAGAAAGTACCGATTGGACCATGAATTGCCCCGAAATGTAATGGGAAAAGTGACTAAAAATGAACTTAAATCAAAATTTTAAATCTCACACAGTATGAAAATATATGGAGTGGCCCTTTTGGCGTTTTGTTTCTTATTTGGAAAAATAGTGGGTACATTTTTAGGTCAAGCCATTGGAATAGATGGGGACGTTGGGGGAGTTGGTTTTGCAATGGTTGGTTTGATGTTTGCTCAAGGATGGATGACTAAAAAAGGATGGATGTTAACTGAAACAAAAAATGGAATTCTTTTTTGGAGTAGTATGTACATCCCAATAATTATTGCCATGGCGGCAACTCAAAATGTGAAAGCCGCCTTAAGCGGAGGTTGGGTGGCATTGTTGGCTGGAGTGGTAGCAACGTTGCTTCCCATGCTTCTGGTTCCTCTTTTATCTAAAATAGGGAAACCTAAAAACTAAAAGGGCATGGAACACATAGAATCTCTTTTGATCAAAAACGGCTTACTCTTTGCTTTTCTATTTGTGGGAGTAATTATGTGGCTTTCATATCAAATTTCACACCGTTTGCTCAACAATAAAATTCCAGGAGTTGCTTTGGCCGTTATTGTGGGTTTAGGGCTTGCTTTTTTAGGAGAGAAAAAAGGCATAGCTGACCTTCCCCTTTTTTCAGGCATGGCTCTTTTTGGAGGCGCAATGCTGCGTGATTTTTCGGTGGTAGCAACGGCCATGGGAGCTGATATTGAAAAAATTAAAAGCGCGGGAATAGCGGGCCTGATTTCTTTAGTGGTTGGGGTCTTTTTTTCTTTTCTTTTGGGTGTTATTATTGCATTTGCTATGGGGTATACAGATCCGGAAAGCTTAGCCACCATAGGTGCGGGAGCCTGCACCTATATAGTAGGCCCAGTAACAGGAACTGCTTTAGGAGTTAGCTCTGAAGTGATTGCCATAAGTATAGCCACAGGAGTAGTAAAAACGATAGTTGCAACAGTGGGAACTCCTTTGCTTGCAAAATCAATTTCCTTAAACAATCCGCATGCAGCAATTGTCTTTGGAGGATTAGTAGGAACAACTAGCGGGGTAACAGCCGGCCTTGCCGCAACCGACCCAAAATTAGTGCCCTACGGCGCCCTAACAGCTACTTTCTACACGGGATTGGGCTGTTTATTGTGTCCTTCGCTCTTTTATTTTGTTTTGCGGTTCCTTTTTTAAGGAACAAGTATTGTTTTACTAAATTGGTGAGCTTCAATTTTTTCTCGCGAATAGTAGAGGGGGAAGTACTGATCTTCGGCCCAGTCCTTAAATAAATTTTGATAAAAAGGACTTTCAGGATCTCCTGATTGTCCAGGGGTATTTGTTCCTATTGCAGCATCCCAATCTCCTGTGTTTACAATCATTCTAAAACTTGCGCCACTACTCTGACGATCATTTCCCCCTGTTGATCCTGGTGTGTACGCATTTCCTCCTCTAGGGAGCGGCCCTAAGTTTAATTTTTTTGCCAATTCGGGAGTTGTGATCCCTCCAAGAGCATGAGTTAGAGCAGTATGTTTGAATTTTGCTTGACCATAGCGCCACTCTTTAGGGTCATCGCCTAACTGATTTTTTAGTAGAAGCAAAGCAGACTCAAAAGTTTCTTTCAGAAAAGTATTTCTGTATTTTTCTGTTTTAAAGGGACTGTTTTTTGGCGATTGAATCCAGTCGATTATGCGTTTTAACTGCAAAGAGGAGATGTATTTTTTTGCCATATTGGGAATAAATTCTTCCTCTGCCCGGCGCATAATTTCCTCTTCCCAACGCACATATAATGCCGCAGGGACAGCTTCAGGGAGCAATTGATAATCCCATGCTAATAGGTTTTGTGCGTGTTGTTCAATTGAAGAATCAAAAGACAAAGAGGCTAAATAGGGAACAAGTGTTCGAGCAGGAAGAGAAAGCACATCAACCTGAAGCGCCCTCATATCCTCTAGAGATAGGGCATTGTTTGGCTCTAATACCTCATTTACCCGATCACCCCGATAGGGATCTGACCAAGAATATCCAATGGCATTCCAATAAGGATACTCTGCGGGGGTTACATTTTGATTTGCTGTGGCTATAAATCCTTTTTTAGGATTAACAGCATGGGGTTTTTCTGCAATGGGCAAATACCCACCCCAATCATATCTTCCGTCTCCGGGAACGGGCACAAGTCCACTTGAATTGTTTCGTATGGGAGCAATACCTACGGCTTGCCACCCGATAGTGCCTTCTCGATCGGCCCAAATCATATTTTCACCCGGGATATTACTGTAGGTACATGCTTCGCGAAAGGCATCCCAATTTTCTGCTTGATCCATACGCAATGAGGCTAGGTAGGGTGAACCTCCGGGTTCAAGCCAAGCACACCGAACGGCAAAGGCTTTTAGGGCCTTTTCATTGCGATAGGTAACCGGACCATGGTGAGTGTAATACAATTCCACCTCAATAGAATCTGATTCTTTGACAGGAATCCGCTCTTTGATTATTTCAAAATTTCTCCAGCTACCGTTAAATTTATATTGGTTCGGATTGTTTGGGTTTAATTCATATTGATACAAATCTTCACCATCTGTTCGAAAAACGGTAAGTCCCCAAGCACCATATTCATTATGACCTATTGAAATTCCAGGAATTTCGGGCTCCCCACCTCCAATTACATTCCACCCCGGGGCAACCAAATGGGCCATATACCGTAATGAAGGCACCGCAACAGTTCGATGGGGGTCATTGGCCATATAGGTATGTCCGTCTATTGTTTTTGAACCTGCCACAACCCAATTGTTGCTTCCGATGGCTAAAGAGTCTTTTGACAGGTCGTTGAATTCATCAAAAAAGACACCCGCAGATGCTGTGCCTCGATATTCTTCAAGCAAGTGCTCAGGTTTGAATTTCACGGTTTTTCGAAAAGCAAAATAAGGCGCCAAGAGATCTTCAAACAACAAGGAGGTATCAATCTCTTTGTCTAATTCCAATTTGGGATCTTGAGGATGAAACCATAAAAGTGATTTAACGGTTTCGGCCCCTAGTAAGGCTACAGTTCTACCAATATTCAATTCTTCGCCAATATTACCTAATAGTCCCTGATGTCTGGAAATAACGACTTCAGGAGTCCACAGTTGAGGAGTAGTGCCCAACATTTTAAAAGGAAGAGGTAAAAGTTCAGGGGTTAAATTAATCTCATTTATATAGGCGTTTACACCAGAAACATACGCTTCAATTATGGCCTTGCCCTCTGGGTGATAATAATTAAATTCAGTAGTGAGATCGCCCCTGAATTTAAAAAGGCGAGTACCCACATCACGTGGTAATTCCTCGGGGCCTAACAACTCTGAAACGGTTCCTAAGGACTGTCGCCTCCATATTTCGAATTGAAACAACCGATCTTTAGCCGCTGCATAACCTTGAGCAAAGAATAAATCGTTTTGATTTCCGGCATAAATATGGTTAATCCCCCATTGATCGCGTATAATTTCAACAGAAGAAATCAGCCCGTTGACCTTGATTTGGGTTTCGTCTTGGGATGTATTTTGGCAAGAATATAAAATTAGAACAGTGCAGAAAAGCAAAAAAAAGTACCGCATGATTTAAAAATTTTAAAGGTTGTCAGATGCCGGAATCCAGCGAACACGTAAATCTACATTGTCCATGTTTTCATCAAGAGGAAACATTGGTCTTTTAATTCGTTTGTAATCCAATCGATGCAAATCTTGATCTACGCCTCCCGGAGTAAGCGCCATAATCCAATCGCCTCTCATTTCGTATAATTCAGGAACGAGGTAACCAATTTTAACAATTAAAATATCGGCTTCTCTAGGGTTTACATCAAGCTGAGTAAAGTCTTTTTCGTAATGGTATGGTTTTCTTTTTTCAGTAACGATAACATGCAAACTTCCTACCCGAACCACGGCCTCGGTTACCGCATGCACATCCCCTTCACGCAATGAAATCACTTCCCCGGTAAGCAAAACGGGAGGAGCGTAGCGGTTGTCTACAGCAGCCCCCACATAGGCACTAACTTGCCCGCCGACGCCAACTTCTTTGGCCGCTGCAATAAGTTCAGGACCCGGTATAGAGGCGTAAATTACTTTTGGGCCGGATTCTTTTAAAAAAGCGGGGTGGTTGAGCAATTCACGTAAAGTCCAGGTTACATCTCCAGCACCTCCAGCAGTAGGGTTGTCGCCCATATCACTAATTATAAAGGGGGTTTTTGTAGTGCTCAATGCTTTGGCAATACTTTCCTCAAAAGTTGCTGTAGGCGCAACGAAATCAAATTCATTACGCACTGCCCAAAAGTGGTTTGCTAATGCTTCAGCTTCAGTTTTAACGGTCTCTTCAGTATCCCCTGTTACCATTACTACAGCGTGGTTGCGCGGCTCATCAGCCCATGCATAGCCTATCCAAATGGCAGCATCCAGAACACCTTCTTTTTCAACTGCACTTGGAATTTGGGCATACAAACTTTTTCCAGGATCGATTCGTGTACTTGTTTTTTCTCCGGGAAGCAATATTGGGACGGGAATCCAAGCTTTGTATTTGGGTTTTCCTTTTCCCGATTGCAATCGGTCTAGCAAAAGAGCTACGGCTCTTTGTTTTGATTCCAAAGCATCTTCATGAGGGGCCATTCGATAGCATGTAATTAAATCGGAATGTTGAGCTAAACGCTCAGAAACATTACCATGGAGGTCCATTGAAGTAGAAATTAGCATCTCAGTCCCCAACAGAGCCCTTATTTTTTGAATAAAATCCCCTTCCGGGTCGTCTAACCCTTCCACCGACATGGCTCCATGAATATCAAAGAAAAGTCCGTCATAAGGGCTGTTTTTAGCCAGCATGTTTAGCGTTACATCAACAAGTGAGTCATAGGCTTTTCGGGTAACTATTCCTCCTGGCAAGGCATGTCCCCTTAAGGCAGGAAACCATTCTGCCGCTTGGCGTTGAGGTTGCCCTTCACTTAGAAAGGGATAGTAATCGAAAACCGCTTCATTGGTTCTGGCCAAAAAGGCTTCTGCGGTGGTTTTTGCTGGAGAAAATGTGCTTGATTCTATGGCCAATCCGGCAATGGCTATTTTAAGAGAGCTCTTTTTTCCTTCCTCACTATTGCAGGAGCTCAGGAGGAGAAACGATACTAAGAGCGGTGCTATTTTATGAATCCAATTCATCATGAAGTTTAAATTTTATTAAATATAACGACTTTCCTAACATTGATTTTATTTTAGGGTTTACAAATCAGTTCAATGATTATTTCCTATCTTAAACCAATTGAACTTTTACCCCATGAAAAAAGTAGTGTATTGGTCTATAGTTGCGGCCTTGGCCGGACTCTTGTTTGGCTTTGATACGGTTGTCATTTCCGGAGCAGATAAAAAATTACAGGCCCTGTGGCAATCGTCAGACGGTTTTCACGGTTTTGTTGTTATGGCAATGGCCCTTTGGGGAACTGTTGTTGGCGCTTTGATTGGCGCGCTACCTACGCATCGGTTAGGCCGTAAAAAAACACTTTTAGGTATTGGGATTTTATATACGTTATCCGCTCTCGGTTCAGCCCTTTCAAATGACCCCTATACTTTTGCCGCTTTTCGTTTTATTGGGGGCTTAGGGGTTGGAATTTCAACCATTGCCGCACCAGCCTATATATCAGAAATTGCTCCTGCTCAGCACCGTGGTCGTTTGGTTGGTATGTATCAATTTTGTTTGGTATTCGGAATTTTGTTGGCGTTTATATCCAACTTTTTACTGAGTTCGGTAGGCGAAAACGCCTGGCGTTGGATGATGGGTGTTGAAGCATTTCCTGCACTTGCGTTTACACTTCTCTGCATAGGAATTCCTGAAAGCCCTAGGTGGTTGCTATCCGTAGGGAAAAGAGATCAAGCCAAAGCAATATTTTTAGAAATTGACCCCAATTCTTCCTTTGAGGACCTATTGAATGATCAACATACGACGGATAGTAAGCAAAATAAAACAGAATCTATTTTTGATAAAAAATACAGGTTTCCCTTACTGCTTGCTTTTTATGTTGCCTTCTTTAATCAGCTTTCAGGGATAAATGCTTTTTTATATTATGCGCCACGTATTTTTGAGGAAGGAGGTTTAGGGGAAAGCGCATCCTTATTGAGTAGCGTAGGGATAGGAATCACCAATTTAGTATTCACTTTTGTCGGGATTAGTTTAATAGATAAACAAGGAAGGAGACAATTAATGTATTACGGCTCATTTGGGTATATCATTTCCCTGAGCTTGGTGGCTTGTGCTTTTTATTTTCAATGGGGAGGACTTTTAATTCCACTCTTTTTATTTCTTTTTATCGCGGCACATGCCATAGGCCAAGGCGCTATTATTTGGGTGTATATCTCTGAGATTTTCCCCAACCACCTCAGAAATTCAGGGCAGGCATTTGGAACAAGTGTGCATTGGGTATTGGCCGCAGTGATTCCTTCTTTTGTGCCTCTGATGTTCACCAGCATTGGTGCAGGAACGGTTTTTGCTATTTTTGCCTTTTTTATGGTGTTACAGTTGGTTTTCGTTCATTATATGATGCCGGAAACCAAAGGAGTACCCCTTGAGGAATTAAGTAACTCTTTGATTAAAAAGTGAGCGAAAGTGTGTAAATACGCCCATTGAAAGTAGCCTTACTTTAATTTATTTCACCTAACGCTACAGCGGGAATACAACCCAAGCAATGCCTAACCTTTAAGGCAAAGCTTAAAAAACAATACATGGTTTTTTGGAGAAACAGAATCTGTTTTTGCTTGTATTGACTGCCAATTAAAAGTAGAGAAACACGCGTATATGGAGTCAAATATTTATCTATATTCGAGTATAATTTTTGATCAAAATGAATATTAGTTTTCACAAGGTAGTTTTAAAAAAACGATTTCCTTTAGCCATAAGTCGAGGTGTCCGAAATGACTCTGAAAACCTTTTTGTCCGCATGGAAAGTGAAGGAAAAGTAGGGTGGGGTGAAGCGGCCCCTGGAGACACAGAAGGGGCTTCAACTGCTGATGAAATTGAGCAGGTATTACGTAAATTTATTTCATCAGGAATTGAGGAACAATCCATAACCAGCCTGTATGATCGTGCGCAAAAAGAAAAAGTACCTCCATGCGCATATGCCGCTCTTGATATTGCGATGTGGGACCTGACGGCTAAAAAAGCGGAATTGCCTTTATATCAACTTCTCGGGTTTTCAAAACCCCAAGTACCTACATCTGTTACCATTGGAATTAATCCCCCTGAAGTGATTAAAGAACGGGTTCCTTTATTGCTAGAGGGAACCACTGTAAAATCACTTAAAATAAAATTAGGCTCTCCCGCGGGAATACAAGCGGATAAAATCATGTTTGAACAAGTAGTTAAAAGCACAGCTCCGTACAATGTACAACTTCGTGTTGATGCCAATGGGGGTTGGAATGTTGAGGAGGCAAAGCACATGATGCAATGGCTTGCCGATCGAAAAGTGGATTATGTGGAACAGCCCTTAAAAGAAGGCGAAGAGGCAAAATTAATCGAGCTTTACAACAACCGACCGATCCCAATATTTGTTGATGAGAGTTGTCGATTTGCTGAAAATATCCCCCACTTTGCCTCCTGTGTAGACGGTGTAAATCTAAAACTCATGAAGTGTGGAGGAATTACAGGTGGCCTTAGAATTATTGCTACTGCAAAAGCCTTTGGATTGCAAACTATGATAGGATGCATGTCTGAATCCTCAGTTTCCATAGCCGCAGGGGCAGCACTTTCAGGCCAAATTGATCATATTGATTTGGATTCACATTATAATTTACACCCCGACCCTTCATTAGGTGCACCAATGGTAAATGGGGTAACGTTACCTCCTCAAGTGCCAGGGCATGGAGCGGTTTTAAAAGAAGAATATTATGCTTGATGGACATCAAAAAATAGCCGTTTATATGGAAGGCCATATTGATAGTGATTATGGCAAAATGGGTACAGGTGTTGTTCGCTACATCAAAAACCCGATAGTTGGCGTTATTGATAAAACGCATGCGGGAAGACAAATGAAGGAATTTATGGACACTGAAAAAGAGGTTCCTATATTGGGTACCCTTCAAGAAGCAATTACCCTTGGAGCTTCTGTTTTGATTTTAGGAATTGCCCCCTCAGGCGGTCGTATTCCCGAAAGTTGGCACACTGTTATTGATTCCGCTTTAGATGCAGGTATGAGTATAGTGAATGGATTGCATGATTTAATTCAGCCCAAATGGGGACCAAAAATTAAAAATCCAGATACCCAATGGATCTGGGACATTCGTATTCCCCAATTTATTCCGGCAATTGCAACCGCTAGGGCAGCTACTCTTCAAAACAAACGGATACTTTTTGTAGGCACTGACATGGCTGTAGGCAAAATGACCGCAGGGTTAGAATTATATAAAGAACTACAAAATGAAAACCATAATGTCGGGTTTATTGCTACTGGTCAAATTGGAATAACCATTACAGGAAACGGAATACCTCTTGATGCGTTCAAAGTTGATCATGCCTGTGGTGCAGTTGAACATATGGTAATGGAACAGGCAGACAAAGAAATTGTTCTTATTGAAGGGCAAGGGTCACTATTACATCCAGGCAGTACAGCAACCTTACCCTTAATGCGGGGGAGTTGTCCTACGCATTTGGTCTTATGCCTTCGAGCAGAAAAACCCACATTACGCAGTCCAGAACACATAAAGATTCCGGATCTTACTGCCTTTATTGCTTTAAATGAAGCTTTAGCAACGGTAGTTGGTACTTATCCGCAAGCCAAGGTCATTGGAATTGCTTCAAACACCAGTGGCTTGACTTTAGCGGAAGCAAAAAAGCACATTCAAACCCTTCAGGAAAAAACCGGACTCGTAGTAACAGACCCCATTCGGTTTGGAATGGAACCTATTGCCCAATTGATTACGGCCCATTAATACATTTTTTGACGGTCCACCAGTTGTGGAATAGGAAGCCCTTTTTCCATTTGATCAAAACAATGAAGGACTTGATATACACTTGCTTTAGGATAGGTTAAGCTAGCAATGTGTGGAGTTAACTTAATTTTAGGGTGCAACCAAAGAGGACTTTCTTTGGGAAGGGGTTCGGTCTCAAAAACATCTAAAAAAGCTCCAGAAAGCAGGCCAGAATCCAAAGCCGAAAGGATGTCTTTTTCAACTTGTACCTTTCCTCTAGACACATTAATTAAATAGGTAGGATGTTTTAACTTTTGAAATAAAGCCTTGTTTAGTAAGGCATGAGTATGTTGCGTATAGGGCACAGTACAGATTAATACATTGATGTTTTGTAAAAAAACATCTAATTCCTCTCCAGAAAAGGAGGGAAAAGGAGTTTGTTTTGATGAAGGGCTATACCCAACAACAGAAAACCCTAATTGATGGAGTTTTACAGCACAATCCATTCCAAGATGGCCAATACCTAACACTCCAACTTTCAATTCACGTTCTTCAAATTCAAACTGGGCCCAATGCCGATTTTTTTGGGCCTTTTCAAATTCATAAAACGAGCGGTGGTGATTAAGCACCGCCATTATAATATAGTTGCTCATTGAAAATGCCATTTGAGGATCAATAACCCTACAAATAGGAATGTCTTCTGGGATATGTTCATCAGTGAGCACATGATCTACTCCTGCACCCATTGCAAAAAGGAGCTTTAAATTGGTAAACTTTTTTAAAACCCCTGGAGGCTGTCTCCAAACCATGGCACATACTACGTCTTCGGGCTGATCTGTTTCATGACCTATAAGAAGGGGAATATGGGGTGCAATTTCTTCAAAGTGTTTTTTCCAAAGCGCCGTTGGATGCGGAGGCGCAATAATTGCAAAACGCATAGTGTGTTTAGTTGAGATTCAGTTAAAGATACACAAATTGCGTATTTTTAAATTCCATGAAAACGCCAAACCTTCTTATTTTTCATGTGTGCTTCTTTTTCAAAATGATTGTTTGTTTTACTCAAGTTTTCAGAACCCCATAGTTATTTACAATGGTAATCTGCGGCACGGGTAGCAATTTGATTGTTAGGCTTTACATTCACTTTATACCCTAACGAATTGGCCCAGCCTTTAGCTGCTGAAATTAGCTTGTTTGATTTAAAGCTTTCGTCTTCATTGTAATCCATATCAATTTCAACTTTCACACTCACTTTTTGTGTCAACCATTCTGCTGTATCCACGCTTAATTCAGCTTCTTTCCACAAACGTGTCCACATGTCTGTGATTTGCTTTATACTCGATTTACTCAAAATATAATGCACTCCCCTGCTTCCTAAGCGAAAGGCAATAACTGTAGTATATATTGTTTGTTTATTGATGTTTTGAGAATCAGTACCAATATGAATTTCGGCATAAGGGAAATTTTTGATTACCTCCAGAGTATGCGCTACAGGATCAATTCGGTTTCCTCTAATGTCTTTAAACAGAAGCATAATACAAGCTCTAAATTAAAAATATTAATTTGCCCTAACGAAATAGATGTTAAAATGACAACGATACTTTTCTCCATTTGTAATACAGGAATCCTATTTGCCTGGGGTGTGTTACTTTTTTTGCCTCGATGGAAAGGAACCCAATTTCTAATTCAATTTCCATGGATTCCTTTCGCCTTAAGCTTTTTTTATCTTTATTTCATTCTTCTCTCCGGCAGCTTAACTGAAGTAGATTTTACCACTTTGCCCGGTATTCAAAAGGCGTTTCAAAATGCTACATTAGAATCAGCGGCAGCAGGGTGGCTACATTATTTAGCTTTTGATTTTTGGGTTGGAACTTGGATAATTCGCCATAGTCGAAAACACAATATAAGCCATTTAAAAATTTGCCTTCCTCTGATCGGCACTTTTCTTTTGGGGCCTGTTGGGATTTTACTTTATACGGTCTTATTTTGGGGCAACCGTTTTCTTATGAAGGCCAAATAAAAAGAACCTCTTGGCGAAGGTCAGGATGCAAGGAATGGGCAACGGGACAGGTTAACGCCGCCCGCTCTAAAAGAGTTTGTGTTTTAGAATCAAAACTTGAGTTGAATGTCAACTGAATTTGGAGGCTACTGATTCTACGAGGTTCCGTTCCCATTATTTTTGTTATTTCAGCTTGTGTTCCCGTAAGGTCAATTCCCAAATCTCGGGCTTTTATTCCCATAATGGTAATCATACACGAAGCCAAAGCTGTGGCTACTAAATCGGTAGGTGAAAAGGCCTCTCCCTTTCCTTGGTTGTCTTTTGGAGCATCGGTGATGATGGTCTCTTGGGAAGCAAGATGCTGCGCCTCTGTACGCAACCCCCCTAAATACGTTACTTTACTCGTCATAGATTGGTTAATTTTTGATAAATCAATTGTCCGAGTGCACTCCCTACTCCTAGCAGGATTGGATAGGCAAAGAACAGCCAAAGGATGTCTTTTAGCCCAAGGGAACTCCAATAGGATTTGGAGTGGATAAGTCCTTGAATCAAATCATACCAAGTCTTACACTGCAGTTTAGAAGCAAGTCCATTGGCTAGAATGGCTACAATTAACACCATTAGCCCTATGCAATACAAACGAATCACATTCAAAAGTAATCAACTTTAAAGAGTAATGTGTATTTTAGAGACAAACAAAAAAATGAATTGGAAAAAGTTAGCTAAAGCCCTCCTTTTTATAGTGTCCGTTTTGTGTGGCGTAGTGGCGGGTATTATGTTTACCAAACTCTCATTTATTGATTGGCCCTATGTATTGGGATGCATAATATTTTTGGTGACCGCCCTTCTAATTCCTTCCAAAAAAAGTTAAATCAAAGTAACTATCGAATGAAAAAAACAATTTATTTCTTATTGGCTCTGGGTGTAATTTCTCCCTTGATAGGCCAGAACAAAAAAAATTTAAAAAATGAAGTTATTGCCGATGTAGAAAAGCAAAAAAGTGAACTCATCACGATAAGTGATACTATTTGGGGAGCAGCTGAAATTGCCTTTCAAGAAACCGTTTCTTCAGAAACCCTAATCGCTTATGCAAAAGCAAATGGGTTTGATGTTGAAGTGGGTGTAGCAGATACCCCAACGGCTTTTGTTGCAACCTATGGATCAGGCAAGCCGGTTATTGGAATTTTAGGGGAGTTTGACGCTTTACCCGGGATTTCTCAAAAAACAGTACCTGAAAAAACTCCATTGCATCCCGGTGCGGCGGGGCATGGTTGTGGACACAACCTTTTTGGAACTGCAAGTTTAGGTGCCGCAGTAGCCATTAAAAACCTGATTGCTGAAGGAAAATTAAAGGGTACAGTGAAGTTTTTTGGAACCCCAGCAGAAGAGAAGTTTTTTGGAAAATTGTGGATGGCTCGAGCAGGACTTTTTGATGACTTAGACGCCTGTATGGATTGGCATCCTGCTGATGAAACAGAAGCTGACGTTCAAAGCTCCCTTGCTTTAGTTGACTTTAAGGTAGAATTTTTTGGACAAACCGCTCATGCATCTGCTGATCCCTGGAATGGAAAAAGCGCATCGGATGCTTTAGAGCTTTATACGCATGGAATCAATGCTTACCGAGAGCACATCAAGCCCACTGTTCGTATCCATTATCACATTCAAGACGGAGGGCAGGTTGTGAATGTAGTGCCTGATTACGCTAGATTATGGGTTCGTGTGCGCGACACCAAACGCGAGGGAATGAATGAAGTTTACCAACGCGTAATGGAAATGGCTGAAGGAGCGGCAATACTGGCCGATGTGAAACATGAAATCAATTTAATTTCAGGAATTCATGAAATTTTACCCAATCGAGCGGGGGGTGAAGCCGTTCAAAAGAATCTGGAAACATTGGGGGATATCCAATATTCAGAAGAGGAAAACGAATTTGCTTACAAAATTCAGGAAGCTACAGGAAAACCCAAAATAGGGATTGATGGAAAAATTCGTCCCCTAAAAGAAACAGCAGAACACCCTATGGGGGGGTCAACCGATGTGGGCGACGTGAGTTTCATTGTTCCTGTAGTTCGATTGGGAGTAACCACTGCTCCTAAAGAAACACCTTGGCATTCTTGGGCTGTTGTAGCCTGTGGGGGAATGTCTATTGGTCACAAAGGGATGGTGTATGCAGCAAAAGCATTAAGCATGACTATGGTGGATTTGTTTACCGATAAAGCACTTTTAGACTCGGTTAAAGAAGAGTTTAAAGAACGAAAAGGATCGTATCAGTATGAGGGGTTACTTCCTCCTGGTCCTCCTCCTGTAGGGGAACAATAAACCGTACAAAAAAAAATAAGGTATGCGGGTTATGTCATCCAGTGGCGTTCCCGCATTTCTTTTTTTACTCGCCCCGATAAATACACTACGGCAATCATATTCGGGATACACATTAAGGCAAATGAAAGATCTATAATTCCCACAACAATTTCTACGGTTACTAAAGCCGATAAAATAATACTCCCAATATAAAAGTAGTTGTACAAATACCCCCATTTTGGTCGAGTGAGGTATCCAAAGCATTTTACACCATAGTAGGAATAAGTAAATAAAGTAGAGATTCCAAAAACAAACACCATAACCAGCAATATCACATCGCCAAACCCAAAAAAAGCACGTCGAAAGGCTTCAAGAGTAAGTACAATACCATTCAATCCTTCAACAGTATAGGCCCCTGTAATAATAACGATCAACCCAGTGATGGTACAAACTAAACCCGTGTCAAGCAAAGGGCCTAACATGGCTACAAGTCCCTCATCAGTTCCTAATTTACTCTGCGATTGGCCATGGTACATTGGCGCATTCCCAACACCACTTTCATTAGAAAAAACGGCACGGCGCACACCCAGAATCACTAACCCCCAAAACCCTCCAGTTACAGCGGTATTAAAATTAAATGCTTCAGAAAATATCAGTTGAAAAGAAGGAAGTATAGCCTCAAAATGGGTAAAGAGGATCACTCCACCCAAAGCCATATATAATAACACCATAAGCGGAACTAAATTTGAGGTGACGCGAACAATGGAGTGCAGCCCTCCAAAAATAACAAAGGCACTGGCCACAGAAAGGCCTACCCCAATAAGAAATTTCCATTGAAAAGAGGAAAATAGTCCTGCTTCTTCTGGACGAACCACATCCATAAACGTTTGCGTAAGTTGATTGGCAGTAAATGCGGGAAGAACGCCAAACAGACCCGCAACAGAAAACCAAATGGCTAGGGGCTTTCCCCATTTTTGAATGCCCATTTGCATATAAAACATCGGCCCCCCTAGGGGCGAACCATCAGAGTCTGTAGAGCGGAGTTGAACGGCCAAAGAACAAGAATAAAATTTGATGACCATACCCAGCAAAGCGGTAAGCCACATCCAAACAAGTACTCCGGGACCTCCCATATGAATGGCAATGGCAACGCCAGAAATGTTTCCTAAACCTACGGTTGCTGCCAGCACGGCGGAAAGGGCTTGAAATCTAGATATACCGAGTTCGCCGTCTTTGGATTTTAGAAGCTGAAACCCTTTTTTTATTTTGAATAAGGGCACACCCTTACTATGAAATAACAGGTAAATTCCGCCTCCAATAACAGCAAAAAGCATGACCCACTCTAAGGGACGAATCAGGTTTTGAAGAAGTGCTTCTAGTGTAGTTATCCAATTGCTCACGCCGAAAAATAGGTATTAAATTTTGTTTTGATTTAAAAAAAACGAAACTTTATCAAAAACAATGGAGATGCAATCACGAAGAGAATGGCTTCAATCCTCAATTGGCCTCGGAGGATTACTTTTGGCCACACCACAATGGCTAAGTGCTAAAGAAATAAAAGCTTTTCATCCACGCCCCTTGGCAGACGAAATTCGATTAAGTTCAAATGAAAATCCCTACGGGCCTTCACAAAAAGTGAGAGAGCGAGTACAACGTTCTTTTTCAGATGCCTGCCGCTATCCCTATGCCTACTCCGATGCACTTGCTGAAAAATTAGCCGCACTGCATGGAGTTTCTCCAGAATCGATTATTGTTACGGGTGGGTCAACAGAAGGATTAAAAATTACGGGGTTGACTTTTGCTCATAGTGGAGGAGAAATTATTGCAGCCGCCCCTACTTTTTTAGCCATGATGGATTATGCAAAACAATGGGGTGCAACAATAAATTGGGTTCCTGTGGGTCAAGATATGGGTTACGACCTTGAGGAAATTGAAAAGCGAATTTCCTCGAAAACAAAACTCGTTTTTTTATGTAATCCTAACAACCCAACGGGTACCTTGGTTCCCGCCAAAAAACTAACTGATTTTTGTGAGGTGGCAGCCAAAAAAACCCTTGTGTTTTCTGATGAGGCCTATTATGATTTCATTGAAGACCCAAATTATCCCAGTATGATCGAAGCGGTCAAACGAGGTGAAAATGTAATTGTTTCTAAAACCTTTTCAAAAGTATATGGAATGGCTGGTATGCGTGTCGGTTATTTAGTTGCACCACCCGCAATAGCTGCTGAAATACGAAAAAATGTAGTGGCAATGAGCAATGTATTGGCTGTGGAAGCGGCCAAAGAGGCCTTAGTAGATCACGAATTTTATCGCTTTTCTTTAGCTAAAAACAAGGAGGCCAAAACGCAAATCTATCACCTTTTAGATCATTTGGGGCTTTATTATGTCCCTTCCCACACCAATTTTGTTTTTTTCCGTTCAGGCCGTGATATTCGAGAATTGGGTCCGGCAATGCTTCAAAAAGGCGTTCGGATTGGCCGCCCTTTTCCACCCTTTTATGATTGGTGTAGAGTAAGTACGGGAACGATTGAAGAAGTTGAAGTATTCCGAAAAGGAATGCTTGAAGTGTATAATGGCTAGTTATTTTTCTTTGACTATAATGTAAGTAGCCTTTACTCCGGTGGCTAAGTTCCATCGGTTGGACCCCACTAATTTTCCTTCATCATCAAAAACACGAATTTCTGCCGTATTCGGTCCTGAAGTGCCTTGGTTTAAGGCAACAAAATCAATTTTGTTAAAGCCCATTATTAAATTAATGGAGATGGTTTTAAACCGTTCTTCTAAAAGAACACGGGGCACCACTTCTTGATCATTTAACATGATGCGTATGAGATCTCCATCGGGAGATTCATGATCGCGGACCGCAATTTGAACGTATTTTCCATTGTTGCGAAAATCACCTAAATACTGATCAACCCTAAAATTATTTGGATTTTTTTCTTTTTCAGGTTGTCGGTTTATTTTGTTTAGGTATTGGAGTCCAGGGTCCAAAAACCGTTCATTTTCACCAAATGAAATCGGAGGCGAATTCAAGTCGTTTTTAGGATCTTTAAATTCAATTTTAGGGGTAAAAAAATCTTCAGACAAAAACCCTTTTTTGGTTTCGGGCTGTAATAAACTGGGGCCTTTTTTCTCGGGAGGCGGAAGAGTCAACTTTGGTTTTTGATTCGATTCCACGGGCAATTGACTCCAAACCCAAGCGGATTGCATTACAAAAACGAAAAGAAATACCCTCAAAAGTTTCATTTAAAAATGTAAAATCTAAGCAAACGTAGTAGGAATTACGCTGAATCTCAAAGGATTTAACAACAATTTAATGCGCAAAGAGTTTTTTGTTACCTTTAATCAAACCAATTGAATTCAACTATGGAAATAGCAACGCTAGACTGGCTCATTATTTTTTTATTTTTTGGAATTTCACTAGGCGTAGGAATTTATGTTTCTAAAACATCGGGTGAAAGTGCCAATGCTTTTTTCCTCTCCGGGCGAAGTATGCCTTGGTGGATGTTGGGACTTTCTATGGTGGCCACTACCTTTTCAACCGATACGCCGAACTTGGTCACTGATTTGGTTCGTACCAATGGGGTGTCGGGCAATTGGGTATGGTGGGCGTTTTTGATTACGGGTTTACTCACCGTATTTGTCTATGCCAAATTGTGGCGAAAATCCAACGTAAATACTGATTTAGAATTCTATGAGTTGCGTTATGGAGGAAAACCAGCAAGTTTTTTGCGCAAGTTTAGAGCCATTTATTTAGGGATTGTTTTTAATGTAATTACCATGTCTGCAGTTACGTTGGCCGCAATTAAAATTGGGGGGATAATGCTGGGCTTAGAACCTTGGCAAACTGTTGTCACAGCCGGGTTGGTAACCGTAACGTTTAGTGCAATTGGTGGATTTAAAGGTGTGGTTTATACTGATATGATTCTCTTTTTTGTTGCTATGGGAGGTTCAATAGGAGCCGCGTATTACTTGGTTAATTTACCAGAAGTAGGCGGGATAACACAACTGATTGCCCATGAGAATGTGAGTGATAAAATTTCCATTTTACCTGATTTTAGTAATCGAGAAGCCTTAATCACCCTTTTGATTATCCCGTTGGCTGTTCAATGGTGGAGTTCGTGGTATCCGGGTGCAGAACCTGGTGGAGGAGGCTATATTGCCCAGCGGATGTTGGCTGCAAAAGACGAAAATCACGCAATTGGGGCTACCTTTTTCTTTAATATTATGCATTATGCTCTTCGTCCATGGCCTTGGATTTTGGTGGCTTTAGCCTCGTTGGTAGTTTTCCCTGATTTAGAGAGCATACAACAGGCATTTCCAAGTATCACGGCCGATAAACTTGGTAATGACCTCGCTTATCCGGCCATGCTTACCAAATTGCCTACAGGGTTATTGGGCCTGGTACTGGCGTCACTAATTTCGGCCTATATGAGTACCATTTCAACGCAATTAAACTGGGGGTCATCCTACATCGTTTATGATTTTTATTTGCGTCAAATTAACCCTGAAGCCTCACAAAAACGGCTAGTGGCTGTTGGACGTATTTCAACCGTTGTTCTAATGGTTCTAAGCACCTTGCTTGCCTTGTTGTTACAAAATGCAGTACAGTTGTTCAATTTGTTATTGGTTTTTGGTGCGGGAACCGGACTCATTTTTATCCTTCGTTGGTTTTGGTGGCGTATCAATGCTTGGAGTGAAATTGTTGCCATGTTTGTTTCGGGTATAATTTCGTTGCTTTTAGCGATACCAAGTTTTGGCATAAAAGCGGCGCTATTTGGACCTGAAGCCTTACTCCCCAGTTGGGCAGAATTTCCTATGGTGGTTGCAATGACTACCCTATTTTGGGTCATTGCCACCCTATTGACTCCTGCAGAAAAACCAGAGGTGCTTCACTCCTTCTATAAAAAAATACAACCGGGTGGACCGGGATGGAAAACCGTTGTTGACAATGCAAAAGCACAAGGGGTTGCATTGGAAGACAATCAGCAAGGCTGGAGCGTACCATCAGGCGTTATTGCCATGCTTTTAGGCTGTGTACTCATTTACAGTTGTATGTTTGCCACCGGATATTTTATTTATGGCAACTACAGTTTGGCAGTTTCCCTTTTGGGTGTTGTTGTGGTTTCTGCGTATTTCTTAATTAAAACCTGGAAGAAAATTAAGGTTTCTGTACTGTAATCTTAGCCGAGAATAATTCCTGCAATTGTTGCCGACATAAGGGAAACAATTGATCCAGCAATCATAGCTTTAAAGCCTAGCTCAGTTAGGGTCTTTCTGATTTTTGGAGCAATTATCCCAATGCCTCCCACTTGGATGCCGATGGAGGCAAAGTTCGCAAAGCCACAAAGCATATAGGTTGCCATTACTACCGATTTTTGATAGCTAAAATGCAATGCACTCGATGCGTTTTTCAAATCAACCAACTGCGTATATCCTACAAATTCACTGGCTACAATTTTGATTCCTAGCAGCTGCCCCATCAACGCCATATCTTCCTTTGCCACTCCCACAAGCCACATTAGAGGCGCAAAGAGGTAGCCTAATATAAATTCAATAGTAAACGCCTCATAGGGGGTGTTTTGTGCAACCCAGGCATTAAGACCTAAAACATCACCCAGTCCAGAGAATATACTATTGACTAAGGCAATCAGCGCAATAAAGACCAAAAGCATTGCGGCTACATTAACAGCCATACGAATACCCTCTCCCGTTCCAATGGAAATGGCCGATAGAAAATTCTCACCAATTTTATCATGGGAAATTTCAATATCAGTTTTAATCTCTTCGGTTTGTGGGTACATGATTTTAGCAATTACCACAGCCCCAGGGGCGGCCATAACAGAAGCCGCTAATAAACTTTTGGCAAACTCTAAGCGTTGAACGGGGTCATCTCCGCCTAAAAAACCAATATAGGCCCCGAGTACGCTTCCCGCAACGGTTGCCATTCCTCCCACCATCACAAGAAAAAGTTCAGAGCGATTCATTTTTTCTAAATAGGCCTTAATTAATAATGGAGCTTCGGTTTGTCCTAAAAATATATTTCCAGCCACAGAAAGACTTTCTGATCCAGAAATCCGAAAGAGTTTGGTAAGCCCCCAGGCTAAAAACCCAACCAGCTTTTGAATGACGCCAAAATAGTAGAGAATGGAACTCAACGCAGAAAAAAAGATAATTACCGGAAGTGCTTGAAAGACAAAAATGAATCCGTACGTTTCAATATTTCCAAATTCACCCAAGAGCATTTGTGTTCCTGCTCCGGTAAACTCTAATATTTTTATAAAAAAATTACCTAATGTTTCAAAGCCTCTTTTGATAAAGTCAATTTTTAAAACTCCTATGGCAATTACAATTTGAATAAGCAAGCCCAAGCCTACGGTTTTCCATGCAATTTGTTTTCTGTTGTTGCTTAAGGCATAAGCAATACCAATAAGCACACACATGCCCAGTGCGCCTCGCATCAAGGAAACTAGTGAAATTCCTGCGTTGGGAATCAATTCCATAGATCAATTTTTCTGCTGATGCTAAAGATAAGAAAAGACTTATCTTTGACCGCAAAAGTTATTTTAACATGAAATATTATTTGTTTCTTTTTTCGGTTTTCTTTTTTTGGGAATGCCAAAACGAAAATGCTTCAACAACTAGTGAAGGGGAAGAAAATGCAATGCTAATACCGGAAACACCTGAACCTGAGCCCTTGACTTTGGTTTGGGCCGATGAATTTGAAGGCAGTGAACTCAACATGGAGAATTGGAGTTTTGAAATTGGGGACGGCTGTCCCAATTTGTGTGGTTGGGGGAATAATGAACTCCAGGTTTACACAGATAGCAATCACCGTATAGAAGAGGGTAAATTAATCATATCAGCCAAAAAACAGGATGGGTACACCAGTACCCGTATCATTTCTAAAGGGAAAAAAGAATTTCAATACGGAAGAATAGAAGCCCGTTTAAAAGTGCCTTCCGGCGCTGGACTATGGCCTGCCTTTTGGGCTTTAGGCAATGATATTGATGTGAATTCTTGGCCAGACTGTGGCGAAATTGATATCATGGAATATGTAGGTCGAAACCCAAATGAAGTTTTAAATGCCATTCACACGCGAAGCAGTTATGGCAACACGGTTAACAAACAAGTTACCTCTATTGCTGGGTTTGAAGATGAATTTCATGTAATAAAGTTAGAGTGGAATTCGGCATTTATGGATTTCTTTGTGGATGATCAACTGCTCTATCGGTATGGTCCTCAACTTAAAACCGCTGAAAACTGGCCTTTTAATAAACCGGTATTCCTTATTCTTAATTTAGCGGTGGGAGGAAATCTAGGAGGAACTGTTGATAGCGATTTATCTTTTCCTAGGGAATATGTAATTGATTACATAAGAGTATACCAATAAAGGCGAACCTAATCGTTCAAAGCCTTTTCAATTACTTCAATTGCCGTCATTAATTTGATTTTATGAACACTATCATTATAGTGTCCATCAGCAACTTTTTTCTTGAGGTGTTCTAAAAGCGCTTGCGCTGAAAGTGATTTCATAAGTTAAAGGGACATAGGTACTTCCATAAGAAGAATTCTTGTGTTTTCTGAGGCACTAAGCGAAAAGGATTCGGTATCCCAAACCCCTAAGGCATCGCGTTTACCTAGCGGGGTATCGGCTAGGGTAACCTCACCTTCAATAACAAAGGCATAAACGCCATTGCCTGAGGCATTCAAAGTATAGTCAAGGGTAGTGGGTTGTGTAAAATCACCCAGGTGAAACCATGCATTTTGATGAATCCATAGCCGATCAGAACGTTGCTCTGGAGAAACCACAGGGTAAAGTGAATTGGGGATTTTAAGGTCGGCAATACTTTTTTGATCGTATCGGGGGGTTACATTTTGAGCATTCGGGAAGAGCCAAATCTGAAGTAAATTGACTTCTTGATCTGCATTTTTATTGTATTCGCTATGATAAACTCCTGTTCCCGCACTCATAACTTGAATTTCATCAGCCTCAATAACGCCCACATTGTTCATACTGTCTTTATGTTCTAACGCCCCTTTTAAAGGAATGGTTATAATTTCCATATTGTCGTGAGGATGCATTCCGAATCCCCTACCCGGCGCAATTATATCGTCATTCAAAACACGCAATACGCCAAACTGAGTGCGTTCAGGATTAAAATATTGGGCAAAACTAAAAGAATGTTTGGCCTGAAGCCAACCGTGATTAGCAGCACCGCGGGTGTCGGCAGCATGGAATACTGTTTTCATAATACGTATAACTGTTGTAGGTACAAATGTACGTTTTTCTTCAGTAATGTAACAGTTTTCAACGGATTCTTACTGGTGTATTGCCGAACAGGGCACAGGCTAGGGTTCTTTTTTTGTGGACTCTGAATTTGATTTTGGAGTATTTTTATTGAGCGCAACTACTGTATCGATCAACTTCTTCTTCGCATTAAAATAGTGAATCAAGGTTTTAATTTTTTCCTCGTTTTCTGTTTTTTCGAGTTGTTTTTGTTTTTCCTCAGCCACTGTATTTTTTATTTCAACATAGGTACTCACAATAAAACCAATGACAATGGCAATACAAGCAATGTAAGCTATGATTTCTTCGAGTTCAGACAGGTACATATTCGTTATCTTAGCGCAAATTTAAAAAAACAGCAAGAGATGCCTTTACTGCGGATACAAATTATGGGATGGATGCTATGTTGCCTTTTTATTGGGCCTTATGTTATGGCAC
>Ga0222714_10000348_pt1 | contig 55082 bp, 49 predicted proteins | sample C33_3DmetaG_FD_165048 | JGI IMG/M metagenome (GOLD analysis project Ga0222714, IMG submission 165048) | Estuarine water microbial communities from San Francisco Bay, California, United States - C33_3D | ecosystem: Environmental > Aquatic > Marine > Unclassified | place: USA: California... | reverse complement strand
AGACGGTGTGGGGGGTGTGGGGGGTGTGGGGGGTGTGGGGGGTGTGGGTACGTAGGGCGCGCTGAACTGTAGCGCGCCGTGTTCGTCGGGGGAGGCCGGGTGAGGTTGGGCGGGTGGCGTGGGCCGCGGCGTCTCTTTCCGCCACGCCGACAGGAACGCGAGCACAGCGGCGCCGAGGCCGAAGACGCCAACCAGTCCCCAGGCCACAAACCCGAGCACGGGCACCATGTAGACGAGCGTGAGCAGCGCGAACCCCACGACGAACGACCGCAGGGCGATCAGGCGGTTCGACGAGTCGTGGGGCGCAATCAGGCTCTCGCCAATCCAGCGCATGACTGCCACACGGCCCACCATGGCGGCGACAATCAGCGCACAGAGGAAAAACGGCACCACGACAAGTCCGACGAGGGTCACCGCGAGCAGGGCGGAAATCGGCGCCCACAGGAGCAACATCAACAGACCGGCCAGAAACGTCCCAAACGGCCGCCGCGACAACTCTGCGGTCGTCGCCCGCACCGGCTCATGCAGCAGCAGGTTCACGACCAGATACACGACAAAGAAGAAACCGACGATCGACCAGACCCACCCGAGGCTGGGCACGATCGGCCGTCCCCAGATCAGGCCGCCGGTGACCCACGGCAGCACCGACCGCATCCAGTCGCCGAGGATGCCGGTGCCAATGACGATGTGTTCGCCGGCAAAGATGAAGTCATCCGGGAATCCGATATCAGCCCCGAAAGTGACCACGTCATTCCTCACAAGCGCGCCATGGTCGACGTCGGCCTCACCGCCGACGACGACAAACGACCCCTCGATCACGGCAGTGCTCGCCAGGCGGGCGCTGCCCATGACCACCACAAGATCGCCCTCCACGCGACCTTCAATCCGCGCGTTGCCAAACACGACGGTGACATCGCGAACCGACTCCCCGGCGCGCAGCGTGTAGCCCTGTCCGACACGCAACACGTGGCGCCAGGACCGGCCGGACACGAACTCACGGTCAAACTGATCAATCACCTCGCGCACCAGGTCGTCAGACACCGGCGCCGGTGGGGGCGGATTGGTGCGGGTCGGTCTGGTGGGCTCAGGGGAGCTCGGGGGCGGCGGTGCCGTCTGAGGCGTCATCGCCGCGGACACACTGACGGAGGCAACGGCGAAGGCCGCAATGGCCGCGACTCGGAACAATCTGGATCGAATCATCGGGACGCCCCTCCAAGGGCGACGCGGGTCAACAACGCGCCAACGGTGGCGCACACCAACACAGTCGCCGTGACAGCGACCACCAACCACAAGACCAGCGGCTGCCACACCGACCGGAAGAACAGCGTCGTCACCCGCACTGCATCCGTGGACGTGACATTGCTGGTCACACGCTCCACCAACGGCGACACGAGCGCTGCGGACGCGACCAGCGCCACAAATCCCACGAATGACGCCAGTTGTGCCCAGACAGGCCAGTCAAACCATGTCGGCGCCACGCGGGCGGCCGCACGCGCCTGCACGAGGGCCATCACCCTGGGCGCGAGGGTGCGGGGGGCGCGCGGCGACGGCAACGCACGCAGCGCCTGCCCGAGTGCGTCCTCCCGATCTTGGCGTTCGCCTTCGAGGTCTGACCACGTCATCGGAGGGACTCCTGACCGGCCGGACCAAGTGCAGCACGCAGTGCCTCACGGCCACGAAGAATGTCGGTCTTCACCTTGCTGAGGGAGACACCGAGTCGATCGGCAATCTGCTGGTAACTCAGCTCGTCAAAGTGGAACAACACAACAGGCACACGCTGCGCGGCCGGCAGGCGGCGCAAGGCGGCGTCCAGACGCATGTTGGGGTCCGGGGTCCAGGGTCCAGGGTTCAGAGTCCGGGGGTCCGGGGTTCCGGGGTCCGGTGGATGTTCCATCTCGCTGAAGAAGCGCCAGCGGTTGCGATACCGCGAGAGGTGATTGAGGCATTCGTTGGTGGCAACCGTCTTGAGCCAGCCCGGAGCGGACGGATTGCCGTCGAGTTGCGCGAACCGTTCGAACGCCTTGAGGAATACCGTCTGCGCCACGTCTTCAGCCTCCGCTGGGTTACCGAGCAGACGCATCGCCGTGGCATACACCATGTCCTGGAACTCAAGGAGGAACGCCTCGAACTGCTCGGCCACGGTCACGGCTGACCTGCGTCGGCAACGGTCATTGCCTGACAAACACCGCAGGGGAAAAAAAGTTGCAACGCTGGTCGGAATTCGACCGCGGCGGTACACTACCGGCCTTCGGACCCAGGGGAGCGACGATGAGCATGACGTGCTGGCAGCGAGTGAGCGTGTGGGCAGTGGTGGTGACCGTGGGCACGGTGACATGGACGGCAACACCCCGGGCGGCGTTCCAGGCGGCGCCTCAGGCCGCGGCCCAGCCCGCTGAAGAGGTCCCCACCGACCTTCGCCCCCTGCTCTCCCCTCCCTTGAGCGAGATGCGGCTCGTGGTCCAGCGGTACACACTTGACCGGAACACGCTGAATGGGAACTTTCTACCGGGATCGGGCCGTCAGGGCGGCGGCGGACGCGGGGGCCGCGCCGGTGGTGCACCGCAGGCCGCACCCGCAGCGACGCAGGGATTCACGGTTTCGCTCTCCCCGAACCGGATCGCACGGCTGAAGCGGTTCGATCTCGATTGGCAGTCGGCGTTGGCAGGCGTCAGTGCCGCGTCGCTCAGCGCGTCGGCGCAGACCGATCTCGCCGGCCTCAAGACGACGATTGCCGCAAATCTCGCGCAGCTTGATGCGGACGCGGCGGCGATCGCCACCGTCATGCCCGTGGTGCCATTTGCGGCTGAGGTCATCGCCCTCGTCGAACACCGCATGCGCATGGGCGACATGGATGCGCAGGCGTCGGCGGGCGCGCTGGATCAGATGACGAAGTCGGTGGCCCGGGTGCGCGCGTCGCTCCAGGCCGGATTGCCGGCCGGTCCCATGGCGTCAGGAGCGCTGCGGGTGACGCCGGTGATGGCGCGCAGTGGCGCGGATGCCGTGGATGCCATGCGCGCGGGCCTGAGCGAGTGGTTGAACCACTACAACACGTTTGATCCGCTGTTCACGTGGTGGGTACCGATGCCGTGGACCCACCTGGAAAAGGCGCTGACCGAGTACGCCGCGTTCCTGCGCGAACCGGTTGTCGCCGCGAATCACGCCGCGGCCAGTGTCACGATCACAACGTCCGCCATCGGGCCGGCCGTCGCGCCCGCGATGTCAAGCGTGCCGAACCTCGCGGAGATCATCGCGTTGCCGTCGGACGAAATGGCGCCGGTGGTCCAACGGTTCCGCGGTGCGGCCGGCGGCCGAGGGGCGGCGCCCCAGGCGCGTCCCGTCAGCTACTACGAACGCTGGCTGGCGGCGCTCAAGACCCTGGACTTCGATCGGCTGACCCGCAACGCGCAGGTCTCCTATCTCTATGTAAAGAAGATGGCCGAGTTGGAGATCGCGCGGGCGGCGTTCCGCCCCGATCCGAACGCCCCGCGCAAGGCCGACACCAGCGGCATTGAAGGCGAGGCCAGAGGGCGCGCCGGCCTGATCTTCGACCTCGCCAACGAGATGATTCCCTACACACCGGAAGAACTGATCCGGCTCGGCGAACGCGAGTTTGCATGGACGGTCGCCGAAATGGAGAAGGCCGCGACAGAAATGGGCCTGGGCACCGACTGGAGCGCCGCGGTCGAACGTGTGAAGAACATGTACGTCGAACCTGGCCGCCAGCCGGAGTACGTGCGCGACCTGCTGTTTGAGGCCGTCACCTACCTTCGCAACAACGACCTGATCACCGTGCCGGCCGTCGCGAGTGAATCCTTCCGCATGGTGATGTTGTCGCCGGAACGCCAGCTGACGGCGCCGTTCTTTCTCGGCGGGTCGCAGATCCTCGTCGCGTTCCCGACCAACACGCAGGAGTACGACACGCGCATGCAGGTCCTGCGCGGCAACAACAAATTCTTCTCCAACGCCGTTGCGCACCACGAGATGATTCCCGGCCACAACCTGGTGGGCTTCATGGGCGCACGCTTCAACGGCTATCGCGCCGGGCTGGGAGGCACGCCGTTCCTCGGGGAAGGCTGGCCGCTCTACTGGGAAACCATCCTCTATGACAAAGGCTTCCACGACTCCCCGGAGAAGAAGGTCGGCGCGTTGTTCTGGCGGATGCATCGCGCGGCGCGGATCATCTTCTCGCTGAAGTTCCACATGGGCCAGTGGTCGCCCCAGGAGGCCATCGACTTCCTCGTCAACGAGGTGGGCCACGAACGCGACAACGCGACGGCGGAAGTGCGCCGGTCATTTGGCGGCCAGTACGGCCCGCTGTACCAGATGGCGTACCTGGTGGGTGGCCTCCAGATTCGTGGCATGAAGCGGGAGATCGTCGACTCCGGCATGCGCACGGAAAAGGACTTCCACGACGAGATCATGCGGCAGGGATCGATGCCGGTCGCCTTCCTCCGCCTCGCGGTGTCAAAGATGCCGCTGATGCGCGACATGGTCGTCGACTGGAAATTCTACGGAGACCTCAGCAGCCAGTAGCGAGCTGGCCTCCCCGTCCAGGCGAGCCCCCAGGCGACGGTCGTCCGGAGTCCAGCCGCGGCTGTGTGCGGCGACCGCCGCCCGCACCCTGCCGGCACAGACAGGTCCTCGTCACCCACACGATATAGTGGTCGCCGTGACTCCCCGACCGATGCGCCGGCGCCTGGCCGGCCTCACGCTGCTGGCCGCAGTGGCGGCATGCGGCGACGCTCCGCCGCCCGCGCAGGAACTGAGTGGCGCGATCGAAGTGGCCGTGGTGCCGGCGCGCCTGAGTCTGCTGCGACACGTTGTGACGGCCAATGGCACCATCACACCACACCCCGACGCTGAGTGGACCATTCACGCCACCGACACGGCCATTGTCGCCGAGTTGCCCATTGCCGAAGGCGACCCGGTGGCCGTCGGCGACGTCGTCGTGCGATTCGAGGTCCCGAGCCGATCGGCGGCGATTCAGGCTGCGGAATTCGAGGTGTCCACGTGGATGCCACGGCTGGAGACGGCGCGCGCACAGGTGGCCGAACGAACGTCAATGCTGCAGCGAGGCCTGATCGCCCGCGTCGAACTCGACGCCGCCAAGGGCGACCTGGCCACCGCGGAGACGACGATGGCAGCAGCTCAGGCGGCGTTGACGAGCCTGCGTGCTGCCGAGAGCCGCGACACCATCCGCGCCAGGTTCCCGGGCATCGTGCTGCGGCGGTTTCACTATCAGGGGGATCTGGTCACCAACTCGGGTACCGACCCCGTCCTGCAGATTGTGGATCCGACGCGCATGCAGGTGACGCTCGACGTGCCGGTCGCCGACGCCGGCAAGTTGATGCCGACACAGCGGGTGACGATCATCACGGCCGGGGCGGCCCCCATGGTGACGACGGTCTCCGCCGTGTTGCCCGTGGCCTCGCCGGACGCAACCACAACGCGCGTGCTTGTGGCCCTTCCCACCACCCAACCCACCCAACCCACCCAACCTTCGTCAAAAATCGGCGAGGCGGTGCTTGGGGAGATTCTGATCGCCGAGGTGCCGGAGGCGATGGTGGTGCCGACACGTGCCATTCTTCGGGTGGCGGGTACGTCCTATGTGCTTGTCGCCGGGTCAGACGGCCGCGTGGCACGGCGAGACCTGCGCCTCGGCGTGGCGACGCCGGATCTCACGCAGGTGCTGGACGGATTGCAGCTCGGCGAATTCGTGATCACCTCCGCCCTCACTGAACTGAACGAAGGCGACATCGTTCGGCACAATCAGGGCTAGTCCGCAGCGGCTCACCTTGGCGTCAGCGGCAGCCGGATCGCCGCGCGGCAGCCGGGCGCACCGACGCGGTTCGTCAGCGTGATCGTGCCCCCGTGCGCTTCGGCGATCTGCCGGCTCAGCGCAAGGCCGATGCCTGAGCCATTCGGCTTGGTGGTGAAAAACGGCACGAACAGATTCGAACTATCCGGCAGTCCCTTCCCCTCGTCATCCACCACAATCTCGACCCAGTCGCCATCCGCGCGCCACCCCACCGACACCCCGCCATGGGTCTCCAGGGACGCGTCCACCGCGTTGCGCACGATGTTGATGAGCGCCTGCTCGAGTTGATCGGAGTCCGCCACGAGATCGATGTCCGCCGCACGTGCCACGCTGACTGGCAGGCGCTTCTCAAGCTCGACGATCCGGGTCATGAGCGGCGTCACCTTGAACGGCTTCGGTTGCGGTTTCGGCAACCGGGCCAGCTGCGCATACGAGCGGAGGAACCGGCCGAGGGCGCCTGATCGGTCTTCAATGAGCGACAGGCCCTGGGAGACCTCGTCCTGGCGCGGAAACACATCCGCGCGGTCCACAATGCGCCGCAGGGAGTGGGCGATCGACTTGATCGGCGTCAGCGAGTTGTTGATCTCGTGCGACAACACGCGCACGATGCGTTGCCAGGCTGCCTGTTCTTCTTCACGCAGCGCCTGACTGAGGTCGGCGATCACGATGAGGTGGTGCGGACGACCGTCGCGGTAGAACATCGCACGCCGCACTTCATACCGGCCCGGCCGGCCGTGAAACGATCGATCCACCAGGCGCCGGGAATCTCCCGAGAGATACTCGTCCACTGTCAATGCCGACGCGGCCGACCCGAGCAGCTCCGCCGACGACTTGCCGAACAGACGCTCGCCGGCCTTGTTCACCAGCAGCAGTTGATGCGTGGGATCAAACGCGAACACCGCGACGCCGATTTCCTCCATCACATGCGTCAGCAGCGCCGTGGACTCCACCGCCTCAGTGCGCTGACGCTGCAGCGTGGACCCGAGGTCGTTGACCTCGCGCATGACCATGGCCATAGAGCTGCCGCTGCGCGCGCTGAGACCACGGATCGAATAGTCCCCCTCGCGCAGGGCGCCGAGCAGGTTGGCGATCAGGTTGAGCGACCGCACCACCAGTTGGCGCGCGGCTGAGGCCGCCGCCAGCCACACGACCACCACGATGGCCGTGAGTGTCCAGCGTACTTCGGGTGGCAGATCCGTGCGCCACAGATAGAAGAGCGACACAGCCACCGCCGGGGCCGCGCCGCCCAGCACGAGCAATGTGAGTGCGAGTTCGAGATTGCGCGCCTGCGGGGCGCCCCGGCGGGAGTCCGTCATAACCCGAAGTGCTGCAACCGGCGATACAGCGCACTGCGGCTCACACCGAGCTGCTCGGCGGCCTTCCGCACGTCGCCGCCGTGCCTGGCGAGCACCTTCTGAATAAAGAGTTTTTCGGACTGCTCCAGGGTCATGTCGTCCGATGCGACCACTGGCGGCGCGGCCCCGCCGGACAACCCGAGGTCCTGCGCGGTGATGTGACCGGTCTGCGCCATCAGGACGGCGCGTTCGATCGCATGGTCGAGCTCACGCACGTTTCCCGGCCACAGATGCGAATCGAGGGCCTGACGAGCGGACCGATCAAAGCCCTCGAACGGCCGTTTGTACCGGCCACCGTACTTGGCGAGCGAGTGCTCAGCCAGCGGCAGGATGTCCTCACGCCGTTCCCGCAGCGGCGGCAGATGAATCACCACGGTGTTCAGGCGGTACAGGAGATCCTCCCGAAAACGACCGGCCGCAATCTCGGCAGGCAGGTCGGCATTGGTGGCCGAAATCACACGGACGTTCACAAACAGCACGCGCGACGAGCCGACCTTCTGCACTTCGCCCGTCTCCAATACGCGCAACAGCTTTGGCTGCAGACGCGCCGGCATGTTCGCGATCTCGTCGAGGAACAACGTGCCCTCATCGGCGAGTTCAAAACAGCCGATACGATCCGTCCGGGCATCGGTAAACGCCCCCTTGACATGCCCGAACAGTTCGCTTTCGGCCACGCCCTCCGACACCCCCCCCGCATTCATCGTGACCAGTGTCTTCGACGCGCGCTGCGACAGACGATGCAGCAGACTGGCGACCACTTCCTTGCCGGTGCCGTGTTCGCCGGTGATGAGTACGCTGGCATCCGACGGCGCCACGCGCTCGATCGTCTCGCGCACCTGACGCATGGACGGGGCTTCCGCAATGAAGGTGGGCAGGTCGCGCCGGTGCAGCCGCGCGTTTTCCTCCTGCAACCGCCGGCTCCGGCGCAACGCACGACGCAGTTCAAGTTGCGTCTGCACCGCCGCCAGCAACTTCTCGTCGTCCCACGGCTTCTCGATGTAGTCGCGCGCGCCGCGGCGCATGGCTTCAACCGCGCCCGCCACACTGCTCCACCCGGTCATCACCAGCACCGGCAGCGTGGGGTCGATGGCCTTGATTTGCTCCAGCAGGGCAAAGCCTTCCTGCCCCGACGTGGTGTCGCGGCTGTAGTTCAGATCGATCAGGGCGACATCGAAGTCAGCGCCTTCAAGGGTGGCCACAAGCGCCTTCGGCGACGCCGCTGTCGCGACGTCGTAGCCTTCCCCGCCCAACAGCAGCCGCAGCGCATTAAGCACGTCCGCCTGATCGTCGGCCACCAACACGCGGCCTTGATGGTTTGCCAAACACCCTCCCGTAGTTCCGAAGTCCCGAAGTTCCGGGGTGCGAGTCCCAGTATCGGGATTATGGCGCGTCCAGCCCCGGCAAAACGCCGATTCAGCCCAATGAATAGGAAAAGCCGTGCCAAGTTTCCGGGTGGCACAAGGATTGAAGCAGCAGTCGCCGTGACTCCTCGGATCCTTGTTGCCGACGACCAGCCAGACATCCTGCAGGCCTTGCGGCTCCTTCTTGTGGACGCGGGCTATGACACCGACCTGGTCAGTTCGGTGGATGCCGTGATTGACCGGGTGTCGGCCCAGCCGTACGACCTGCTGCTGATGGACCTCAACTACACCCGGGACACCACGTCGGGCCGCGAGGGCCTCGAACTGCTCGATCGGGTGCGCGCCAGGGACGCCGCCCTGCCCGTGGTGGTGATGACGGGCTGGGGCAGCATCGACACGGCGGTTGAAGCCATGCGGCGGGGTGCCAGGAGCTTTGTGCAGAAGCCCTGGGACGACACCACGCTGGTCGACGTCGTCCAGCGGGAGGTCGCCGAGGGCCAGGCCGCGCGGCGGCGTGACACGCGCTTTTCCCGCGACTACGAAGAAGCCAGGCAAATTCAGCGCGCGTTGCTGCCGGCGGCAATGCCGACGCTGGCGGGATGTCAGGTCGCGGCGCGCTGGACGCCCGCCGCCGGAATCGGCGGTGACTGTTATGACGTCATCCGCTTCAGTGACACGCGACTCGCGGTGTCCATCGCGGACGTGGCCGGCAAGGGGCTGCCGGCTGCGTTGCTCATGTCGAATCTGCAGGCCGCGGTACGCGCCTTTGCCACGGCGTCGGCCGATCCCCATGATGTCTGCGGATCCGTCAACCGTCTGCTGTGCCGCAACATCGCGTCGGGCAAGTTTGTGACGTTCTGTTACGTCGTGGTCGACCTGGCCGCGCACCAGGTCCTCTATGCGAACGCCGGCCACAATCCTCCGCGGCTGATTCGCGCGGACGGCCGCATCGACGCCCTCGGCACCACCGGCCTCGTGCTGGGCGTCTCCCCGGACTGGACGTACACCACGGGCACATCTCCCTTTCATCCCGGCGACCGCCTCGTGTGCTTCACCGACGGGATGACCGAAGCGCGCAATCCCGCCGACGAGGAATTCGGCGAAGACCGGCTGGCGGCCCTGGCGGCCGCAACCCGCGCGGGCTCCGCCGAGTCGCTGGCCGACGTGCTGACCAGAACTGTCATCGCGTGGACCGCGGGCGACGCACAGGATGACGCGACATTGATTGTGGTGGAATCCGTATAATGGCGGCAGGAGTTCCCAACATGATGCGTCGATTCACGACCCTCGCTCTTGCGCTGCTCGTCGTCGGACTCACCCAGAGCGCGCCGCTTGCGCAGGCGAAGTCCGGCCTGCGATCGCCGGATGTGATCTATGTGCCCACGCCACAGACGGTGGTGGACGCCATGTTGAAGATGGCGGGCGTCACGGCAAAGGACGTGGTGTACGACCTGGGCTGCGGCGATGGCCGCATCGTCGTCACGGCCGCCAAGCAGTTCGGCGCCCGGGGCGTCGGCATCGACATCGACCCGCAGCGCATCAAGGAATCCAACGAGAACGCGGCCGCCGCCGGCGTGACCGACAAGGTCCGCTTCAGCAACGATGACATTTTCTCGGACAGCGTCAACTTCAGCGACGCCACGGTGGTCACGCTGTATCTGCTGCCCTCACTCAATGTGAAGCTGATGCCCAAGCTGCTCGCGCAGCTGAAGCCGGGGTCGCGCATCGTGTCGAACAGCTTCCAGATGGGCGAGTGGGAACCGGAAAAGACGATGGAAGTCGAAGGCCGGATCCTCTACTTCTGGACGGTGCCCAAGTCATAACCCCCGCAGCAGGTCCACCAGCCGATCAAGCAGTCTGGCCTGACCGGCATTGATCGCGACGCGTGCGTCGTCGATCGAAAAAAACGCGACGCGATCCACTTCGGGCACTTCGATAAACCGTCCGGAGCGCGGCGGCCATTCCGTGGTGGTGGTAATGCTGATGGCCCGGGTGGGGTCGCAGTCCCCCTCGAAGGCCCAGGCCCAGACGACCTTGCCGGATCGCTGCGTGATGCGGCCCAGTTCGTGGAAGGGGCCCGCGGGATCAAATCCTGTTTCCTCTCTGAATTCCCGAAGCGCGGCCTCCAGGAGCGTTTCCGCGCTGTCCCGGCCACCCTTGGGAATCGACCACGCCCCGGCGTGGCGGCTCTCCCAATAGGGTCCGCCGGGATGCGCCAGTAACACCTCCGGCTCCGGCGCCACCGTGCGCCTGAACATCAGTAATCCGGCACTCTCCTTCCGACGCATCACTGTATTCATTATGGACTCCCGGACCTCTGGACCCCTGGACCCCTGGACCCCTGGACCCCTATACTTTGCGGCATGCCTGTCACATTTACCGTGAACGGAAAGTCGACGACCGTCGACGTCCCGGCCGAGATGCCCCTGCTCTGGGTCCTGCGCGACGTCCTGAATCTCCATGGCACCAAGTACGGGTGCGGCACCGGACAATGCGGCGCCTGCACCGTGCATCTACGCGGACGCGCGGTGCGCGCGTGCCAGACGCCGGTGGCGAATGTGGCCGGCGCGGCGGTGGTGACGATCGAAGGGTTGTCGCCGGACGGCAGCCATCCGCTGCAGAAGGCGTGGATGGACCTCGACGTGCCGGAATGTGGCTACTGCCAGGCCGGCCAGATCATGGCGGCCGCGGCCCTGCTGGCGCAGCGTCCGAAGCCGACCGACGCCGACATCGATACGGCGATGAACACCAACCTCTGCCGGTGCGGCACCTACATCCGCATCCGCGAGGGCATTCACCAGGCCGTGCGCAGCGTCGCAGACGATGAGGTGTCCAAGTGAGCACAGTGACTCTTCCCCGCGTCGATCGCCGCAGCTTTCTGAAGGTCACCGCGCTGGCCGGCGGCGGCTTCATGATCGCGTCCTACCTTGACCCGCTTGACGTCCTCGCACAGGGCCGCGGCGGCAATCAGGCCCCGTTGAACGCGAATGCGTTCGTCTCGATCGATGCCAATGGCATCGCGACGATCATTGCGAAGAACCCGGAGATCGGGCAGGGCGTCAAGGTGATGCTCCCGATGTTGATCGCCGAGGAACTCGACATCGAGTGGAAGGATGTCCGTATTCAGCAGGGCGACCTCAACCCGGCGAAGTACGGGGTGCAGTCAGCCGGTGGCTCGACGGCGACGCCGAACAACTGGGTGCCGATGCGGCAGATGGGTGCGGCCGCGCGTCACATGTTGATCGCGGCCGCCGCACAGGCGTGGGGCGTGCCGGCTTCGGAGATCACGACAACACCGGGACGCGTGGTGCACGCGGGTTCGAACCGTTCGGCCGGGTACGGAGAGTTCGCCAGCGCCGCGGCCACGATGCCCGCGCCGGTGCTCGCCGATCTCAAGCTGAAGGATGCAAAAGACTACCGCATCATCGGCAAGCCGATTCCCGGCGTGGACAACTTCAGGATTGTGACCGGTGCGCCGCTCTTCGGCAGCGACATCAAGGTGCCGGGCATGCTGTATGCGGCCTACCAGCGCTGCCCGGTCATCGGCGGCAAGGCCATCAGCGCGAATCTCGACGCCATCAAGGCCATGCCCGGCGTGAAACACGCGTTCATCGTGCCTGACAGCCACGGGGGCGGTTCGATGAGCGGTGTGGCTGTCGTCGCCGACAGTTGGTGGTACGCCGACAATGCCCGAAAGAAACTGCAGGTCGTCTGGGACAACGGCATCACCGCGAGCGACAGCAGCGCGGCGTTCTCCGCGCGTGCGGCACAGCTGGCGAAGGAAGCGCCGCACTCCACGTCGCGCACCGACGGCGACCCGGACGCAGCACTGGCAGCAGCCGCCAAGGTCGTCGAAGCGAGCTACGAATATCCCTTCCTCGCCCACGCGCCGATGGAACCCCCCAATGCGACCGCCGTGTTTGATGCGGCCAACGGCACGCTTGAGATCTGGGCGGGCACCCAGCAGCCAGGCGGCATCGTGAACACCATGGCGAGCGCCCTGGGCATCACGCCCGAAAACATCACGATGCACCTGCCCCGCATGGGCGGCAGCTTCGGCCGCCGTCTCTACAATGACTACGTCGTCGAAACCGCCGTCATCGCGAAGACGGTGGGCGCGCCGGTGCAGCTGCGGTGGTCGCGTGAGGACGAGATGCGGCATGAAGTGTTCCGGCCTGCCGGCTATCACTTCCTCAAGGGGGGCGTGGACGCCGCAGGCCAGCTCGTGGCGTGGCGCAATCACTTCATCACGTTCAGCGTGGCGGGTTCGCCGGCGACGAATGCGCAGGGCCAGCCGGTGGCCCCGCGTCCGGCCGGGTCGGCCACACTGAGCCCCACCGAATTCCCTGCGCGCTTCGTGCCCAACTTTGCGACGCACGTGTCGATGATGCCGCTGGGCGTCAACACCGGCGCGCACCGCGCCCCGGGTGCGTGTGCGCTCTCCTTCGTGATGCAGTCGTTCCTCGACGAGTTGGCGCACGCGGCCGGCAAGGACCCCGTGCAGTTCCGGCTCGACCTGATGGCCCGGACACCGATCGCCCTGCAGGGCGGCGCCGGCGGTTTCAACGCGGAGCGCATGACCGGCGTGCTGAAGATGGTCGCGGAGAAATCCGGCTGGGGCAAGCGCACGTTGCCTGCCGGCAGCGGCATGGGCGTGGCATTCCACTTCAGTCACAGCGGCTACATCGCCGAAGTCGCCGAGGTGAATGTCGATGCCAACAAGCGCATTCGCGTGAACAAGGTGTGGGTCGCCAGCGATGTCGGCCGGCAGATCGTCAATCCGCTGAATGCTGAGAGCCAGGTCCACAGTGCCGTCATGGACGGCATGAGCCAGCTGATGCTGGAACTCACGGTGGACGGCGGCGCGGTCACCCAGGGAAACTTCGACTCGTATCCGGTTCTCCGGATGCGCCAGGCCCCGCCGTCAATCGAGGCGCACTTCCTGCTGTCGGACAACAACCCGACGGGCCTTGGTGAGCCGCCGCTGCCGCCGATTCTTCCGGCGATCACCAACGCGATCTTCGCGGCCACCGGCACCCGCGTGCGTTCCCTGCCGCTGAGCAAACACGGATTCAGCTGGAGGTAGGCATGGCCCAGCGCGCGTTTATCGGCTTGCTTGCAGGCCTCGCAGTCGTGTGGTCCGCCGCAGGCATCACCGCATCCTCATGGACCCCAGGCCCCCGGGCCCAGAACCATGAACCCTGGCCCCTGGACCCGGGACCACAGAAGACAAGTAATGATGGCGTGTATTCAAAAGCCCAGGCCGATGGCGCCAAAGCGCAGTTCGACAAGCTGTGCGCGGAGTGTCACGCCTTCACCGTGGCGGCGAAGCGCAAGGCCGAAGACCTGCCGCTCGGTGACGAGCCCTTCTTCAAGAACTGGGCGGGCAAACCACTCGCCGAGTTGGTGTCGCTGATCGTGTTCACGATGCCCAACGACGGGCGTGCCGCCATTGACGAGGCAGAAGCGCTGAACCTGGTCGCCTACATGCTCCAGCAGAACGGCTTTCCCGCCGGCACAACACCGCTGACCAGGGACACCGCCTCCGCGATCGTCGCGCGCCCGAAGACGTAACCGGCGTGGCCCTGACCGCGACCGTCTTCAACTTCGACATCGACCTGACCGACACGGACCGCGGCTGTTACGAGACACTCGCGCTCCGGGTCGCCCAACACCCGTCAGAAAGTGACGAATACCTGATCGCACGCGTGCTCGCGTACTGCCTCGAATACGCGGAGGGCATCGCGTTCTCGAGTGGCGTTTCCTCTCCGGACGACCCCACGCTCTCGGTGCGCGACCTCACGGGCACCATTCTGCTATGGGTCGAGATCGGCCTCCCCGACCCGGCGCGCCTTCATAAAGCCAGCAAGGCGGCACAACGCGTCGCCATCTACACGCACAAGGACCCGGCCCAGTGGCTGCGCCAGATCGCCGGCGAACGCATTCATCGCGCCGAGGCGATAGGTCTCTTCGAATTTGATCGCACGTTCGTCGCCGCGCTGGTGTCCAGGCTCACACGCCGCATGGCATTGAGCCTCTCGATCGCGGATGGACACATCCTCATCGCCATTGGCGACGATGTCGTCGAAAGCGACATCACACGCCGGGCCCTGATGCAGGGTGGTTCGTAGGGCGCACTGGGTTGTAGTGCGCCATTGTCGGCGCGCTCAAGACCAGCGCGCCCTACGTACTGACCTGGCGCGCTCTCACCCGTCGCGCCCTAGGCGCTGACGACACGCACGACCGTGCCCCACGGGTCAGTCAGACGCGCGTCGGCATCCTCCAGGGAGACGGCGTAGCCCGCCGCATGCACTCGATGTGCAATCGAGCGCACGTCGTCGGCCGTCGGCACGAGAAGGCGCCACTCGAGCAGGCGCGCTTCGTCGTCACGCGCGGAAGGTCCCGCCGACCAGGTATTGGTGCCGAGGTGATGGTGATAGCCGTTGGCGGAGAGGAACAGCGCCCCCGGGTACGACCACACCGTTTTGTCGAAGCCGAGCGCGGCGTGGTAGAACGCCTCAGCCTCCATCAGGTTTCCCACATGCAGGTGGATGTGCCCCATCGTCGTCCCGGCGGGCATGCCGCTCCACGGGACGTGCCCACCGGCCGCGACCACCGACGCGAGGTCGAGGGGATCGCTGGTCATCTGCAGTTCCTGCCCGCGATACTTCCACGTGGAGCGGGGACGATCGGCATAGACCTCGATCCCGAGGCCATCGGGATCGGTGAGATACAGCGCCTCACTCACGAGATGATCGGCCATCCCGGCCGCGACCGAGAGGCGCGCCAGATGTGCGGCGAATCGTCCGAGGGAGGCGCGGTCGGGCAACAGAATCGCAAAGTGGTAGAGCCCGAAGACGCCGCGACGTGGCACGGAACGAAGGCCCCGTTGTTCGTGCAGCACCACCAACTCCCTCCCGTCGGCAGCGCCAAGTGTCGCCGACCCGGTATCGGTGGATGTCAGCTGCAGCCCGAGCAGGTCCTCGTAGTATTCCAGCGACCGTCCGAGGTCGGCAATCTGCAGGTGAACCGGGCCAACGTGAGCATGCACCTGCCAACCCTACGCGTTTCGCCGTTTTTGATTAAAGCGTGATATAGATTTTGAGTGCTCGAAACGTTCACACAATGGCCAGCCGTCTGGCAGGCCCTCGCCGCTAGCCTGTTTACGTGGGGACTGACCGCCGTCGGCGCATCGGTGGTCTTTTTCTTCAAGGACATCAACCGAAAGGCGCTCGACACCGCGCTGGGGTTCACCGCCGGCGTGATGATCGCCGCCAGCTTCTGGTCACTGCTCAATCCGGCCATCAACATGGCGGAGGAGATGGGCATGATCAAGTGGATCCCGGCCCTGGTGGGATTCCTTGCCGGCGCGTTCTCGATGCGGCTGGTCGACTACATCCTGCCGCACGTGCATCTCTTCGGAAAGATGACCGACGTCGAAGGTGTGAAGACATCGTGGCGCCGCACGACATTGCTCGTCCTGGCGATCACCCTGCACAACATTCCTGAAGGACTGGCAATTGGCGTGGCGTTTGGCGCCGTGGCCACCGGCTTTGATTCGGCCACGCTCGGAGCGGCCATCGCCCTCGCCGTCGGCATCGGCATTCAGAACTGCCCCGAAGGCACGGCCATCGCCGTACCGTTGCGTCGCGAAGGCCTCTCGCGGTTCAAGTCGTGGTGGTACGGGCAGATGTCTGCCGCCGTCGAGCCCGTGGCCGCGGTGATTGGCGCTGCGGCCGTGCTGCTGATGCGTCCCCTCCTCCCCTACGCCCTCGCGTTCGCGGCCGGCGCCATGATCTTTGTGGTGGTTGAGGAAGTCATCCCCGAGTCGCACTCCGGCGGCAACGGCGACATGGCCACACTCGGGGCCATGGTCGGCTTTGCTGTGATGATGACGCTGGACGTCGCGCTGGGTTAATCGCCAACTCCCCCTCTGCACGTTCCTGATCACGTGCTCTTCTGCACAGCGATCAGACTCCCCGCAGTGCGAACATCGACCGGTAACGTGTAAACCCGGAGGGAGTCCAATCATGAGTGTGAAACAAATTCGACACGCGGTCTTCGTGGCGGTGGGTGTGCTGTCGGTCTCGGCGCTGGCGGCGCAGACGACGCAGATGCCCCAGCATCAGATGACGGATCAGATGAAGATGTCGCCTGACATGGCGAATAAGTGCCAGGCCAGGATGGCCGAACACGACAAGATGACGGCCGACATGAAAGCCGCCGATCAGAAGCTCGACGCGCTCGTGACAACCATGAACAACGCGACGGCGTCAGCCAGGCCGGCCGCCACCGCCATCGTCGTCACCGAAATCGTGGCCCAGCGTCAGGCCATGCACGCCGGCATGATGACCATGCACCAGGGCATGATGAGCCACATGCTGGAGCACCTGGCCGACGGGAAGGAATCCATGGCGATGTGCCCGATGATGAAGCACAAGGGCTGATGTGACCGTAGCGCTCCGCCCCCGCAGGGGGCGGAGCGGCTCGCACTCATCCGCGCAGCTGAGGGCATGTCGATTCCATTGCCCGGCACGCCACGGGTACGGCCGACGCGGCCTTTACGCCGGAAACATCCAGTCAGGATCGCAGCTTCGCCAGGGCCTCGAGAATCTGGGCGTGGGACGGAACTCCGTCCCGGTAGAACCGTCAGGTGGGTGGCGGCAGCGGCGGCTTCGGCTCGGCCAGGCCGAACACATCGCGACTGGCAAACAGCAGTGTCGGCGTGGGATACCCTCGCCGCACGTCGTCAGGCGGCAGCGTGTCGAGGTCGACGACGGTAAACGCCACGGGTGGTGCCAACGCCTGCGCGGCCGTCTCAAGGCTCGTGCGCATTTTCTCTGAGTCCATACATCCTGCGCGCGTCAGCAACACGACTGCGCCGTCAGGCGAAGGCGTCCCCGCACAGGCCGACATCAGCAGCACGCCCACTCCAAGCAGTGATCCCAGGCGCACTAACGACTCTCGGGACTGAGTCCGCCGGCTGGTCGCCGCCGTGCCGCGGTTGCCGTGTGCCGGATCTTCCATGCGCCGCCGTCCTTCGAGAGCACAAAGGTCGCCAACCCGCCGCTGTCGAGCACGCGCTCGGCCATCCTGGCCTTGATCATGTAGTCAGCGGTCACGTACGCGGCATTGTCGGCCAAAACGTGGGGCACGACGTTTGAGTGCCCAAACTCCAGGTTCTCGAACGACTTCAGTTCAGGACCGAGGTGGGTTTCGCTGTAGTCCTTCCAGCCACGATCGATACCGCTCCCTTCATAGACGACCGTCTCGGGCGAGTACATCGTCGCCAGTCTGGCCAGGTCCTTCGCGAGGAACGCCGCGTCATAGGCCTTGAAGAAGTCGACGAGTTCCTTCTCCACCGGCGTCATGGCGCGCGCCGTGAGCGCCATGGCGCACACCGAGCAGGTGCCGGCCTTCGTCTCAAGCACGTGCGGGTGCATCGAGCAGGTGAACAGCTCTGCTGCAGCCTGTCTCGCGGACGTGCCGGACGACACGGCGGTCAACATGACGACGAGCACGAACGCGATACGCCTGATGGATTTCATGGCCCCTCCAATCGAGATTCCAGTGCCTACTTTACGACTGCCGTGCGTACCTGGGTCGTGGGCCGCGAACCCGGGGTGGCCGCCATCACCTCGGTCCAGGCGAACAGGAGCTGATTGCCGTCGCGGGTGACGCGCGGATAGCCGCTGGACCGTGACGCCGCGAGGTCGGCGACTTTGATGGCCGCTCCCCTGACGCCGTTCGGTTGAATGCGGCGCACCTTGAACTCGGCCTTCTTTTCAACCAGTTCAATCCACGTCGCCATCGCCGAACCGTCGGGCATCAGTTCCACATCCACACGCCCGAGCGTCGCCACCTCGTCGACACGAATCGGCGCACTGAAGGTGCGGCCGGCGTCCTTCGAAAATGCCACGTAGGCGCGGCCTGGGTCGTCCACGCCGGTGAACCAGCTGATCACGACGTCCCGTCCCCGGGCGCTGAGCATGGGGCCGTTGACCGGGCACGCTGCGATCTGCCAGTTGTCGTTGTGCACGGCCCTGGGTTCGGTCCATTTGCCGTTTTCGAATCGCGACACATAGATATCCCGAATCTCGTCTTCCGTGCGATTGCGGAACGCGGCGATAAGACCGTCGCTTGTGACCGCGGCCGTCGTGGGACAGCACTCACATACGCGTGTGTCGATCGGCATCTCCGACGTCTGCTTCCACGCCCCGTCGAACGTGCCGAACCGCACGGTCATCGCGCCGGTGCCGTGGCCATCGTGGCCCTCGCCGGCCGCACCCGCCGGCGTCGTCTCACGTCCATCCAACCAGATGAGTCCAAGCCCGGCGCCCGGCACCTGGAACATCGACGCAAATCCATGCTCCGTCTTGGTGCCATCGTGATGGGGCGTCACTGACGGCGACCACGTCTTGCCGTTGTCTGTCGAACGTGAGAGACGCACGTCATACGCGTAGGTCGATGCCCCACTCTTCTGCAACCAATGTCCAACGATCGACCCGTCGGCCAGTCGCAACACCGACGGCACGTCGGCCCAATTCACGAACCAGTCGGTGCCGGAGGCCACGGTCCTGACCTCGGACCAGCCCGTAGCGGTCTTCTCCGCGAACTTGAGCGACGCCAGATTGTTGTCACCGCGTTCGATCCAGCTCATCAACACGCCCTTGTCGGACACGGTGAGCTGCGGCGCTTCCGTGCGGGCACCGGCCGGCGACGTCAGCGGCTCGACCCGCGGCGACTGAGCCTGCGGGCTGACCGCCGCCACGGTCAACGACGACACAAGAACGGCGAAGGCGAAGAATGGTCGTTTCATAGGTGCTCCAGTCTAATGCCCAAATGGAGCCCAGGGGCTACAGCCCCTGAGCTCCGTTCAGGATGCCAATCCAACTTTTCCACGCCAACTCAAGCGCCTCCGCCAGCGCTTCGCGCGTGCGAATCAGCCGTTCGCGAGCCATCAGGACCTGCGGATACGGAGAGGCCATCTGCTGAAAATTCTCCAGGTAGAGACGATACGCCTCTTCCGCCCTGGGGAGCACGTCATCCTGCAGCGCTTTTGCTCTGGCGGTGGCACTGGTGTAGTCGGCCCACAGCGTGGCGAACGTGTCCGCCATTGTCGCCTCGGTGCGATCAAGCGCCGCCTCTGCCGCACGCACACTCGCATTCGCCGCAAGCACCTGTCCGGCATTCCGGTCGAAGATCGGCAGACGCACACCGGCCTCGGCGCCGAAGCCCCAGCCTTTTGCGGATCCCCCACTCGTGCGCTCGCGGTCGAACCACGTTTCAGCCTTGAGCGCGAGGTCGGGCCACACGCCCTTCTGCGCGGATGTCACCAGCGTGCGCTGACGGGCAATCTCGAGCCGCGCCCCTGCCAGCATCGGGCTCTCCGCCATGAGGCGCGCGCGCGCGTCATCCCGGGAGAGCGCAGGGACGTCCGGCAACTGCGGCGCCCGTGCGCGACTGAGGTCCGGTTGCCCCATGATGTTCGCGAGTTGCTCCCATGCCGCATCGAGAGCCGCCTTTGCTTCATCGCGATGTGCCCGCGCCTCTGCCAATGCCGCTTCCGAATCGAGCACATCCGCGCGGTCCACCAGCCCCACGTTGAAGAGCTTGCCGGCGATGTCCACGCTCTCGACGGCCAGTGTCGCCAGCGACTCCTGATTCTCGAGCTGACGCGCGGCAATCGCGACCGCCAGCCACCGCGATCGTGCGTCCGCGACTACGGACCGCCGCACGGACTCAAGGGCGGCCTCACGCGAGGCGACCAGCGCGTCGCCCGCGGCTCTGGCAGCTCCAAGTCGTCCCCCCAACGCAATCGGCACTTCGACAAACACGCCGTGTTTGCCCGCAGGAGATCCATTGCCGGTTCCCAGATCATCAGCGAGGTACCCGGCCACGGGATTGCGTGGCGCACCGGCCTGCCGCGCAAGTCCGCGCGCCTCATCCACCCGCGCCGCCGCCTCACGAATCGCCGGATGCCGTTCCGTCGCCACCTGCACCGCCGCCTCCATCGTCAGCGGCGCCTGCGCGAACGCACTTCCGGCACCCAGCACCAGAGCAAACACCACGGCCACGGCCGGCCTGAAGGCCGGCCCTACGTACAGCCATTGCACCCGGCACCGCCTCATCGGCCCACCTCCGCGCGCAGCTGCTGAATGTGATCGAACGTCGTCGGCTCGAGGACGCGCACCAGCGTCATCATGCCCATCATCGCGGCCGTCCATGTCGGCGGCAACCCGTACACCTCGGGTTTGCCTGCGACCAGATCATCCATCACCATCCACATGTCCTGGGGATACCCCTTCACCTTGTACGCATCCTCGGTGCCACCGTGCTGATGCCCCATGGCCGTATCCGCGGTGCCGGTGGGGCCAACCATCGACACCATCTGGTTCATCATGTGATGCGGCAGGTGACAGTGCAGCATCCAGTCACCGGGGTTGTTCGCGACAAACTCGATGTCGCGCGCCTGAGCCACACCCGCGATGATCGTGTTCTCGGGCACCACCACCGGGCCACGCACGCGACCGGCTTCGGTGCCGGTCAGGAAGAAGTGATGTCCGTGCAGGTGCACCGGGTGGTGATCCATGCTCAGGTTCACAATGCGGATGCGCACGCGTTCGCCCAGCTTCACACACAGCGGCGTCGTGGCCGGCCCGGCCTTGCCGTTGATTGTCAGCCAGTTGAACTCCATCGCCAGCGTGTTCGGCACGGTGTTGTTCGGCTTGATGTCCCAGCCCTGGAAGATCAACCCGAAGTCGCGATCCACACGGGGCTCGTGTGCCTTCTTCGGATGCACGATGAAGAACCCGATGCTTCCCAGCATCTCCTGCATCGGCATATGTGAGTGGTAGAAGAACGTGCCGTTCTGATTCAGCGTGAACTCGTAGGTGTGCGACCCGTGGGGCGGAATCGGCGGCTGCGAGATGCCGGGCACACCGTCCATCCCGATGGGAATCTCGAGCCCATGCCAGTGCGGCGCAAACAACTCAGGGAGGTGATTCTCGACGATGATGCGGACGCGATCACCTTCAGTCGCTTCGATCGTCGGTCCCGGCATGCTGCCGTTAAAGCCCCAGACGTCCACCTTGCGACCAGGCAGGAACTCCGTGGCCACCGGCTCCGCCTTGAGGCGGAACACCTTGACCTGGCCGTCCATCGCAAACGGCAGATGCGGCACGTCCGGCGTCACGACCGGCACGACGCTACCGCCACCCGCGGCGGCCATTGTTGAGGCCGGCACCTGAGCGGCAACGCGGCCGGCCGTGGCCGCACCGGCCAGCGTGGCGAGTCCGGCAAGAAAACTTCTTCGATTGCGATCCATAACCATTCCTTTGCTGTGGCGCGCCCAACGTCAGCGCGCCCGACTTGTGCGCCATGTGTGTGACGCGAAACCTGACAAACCCTTATGGTCGGAGCCCGTGCCGTACGGAGCCCGTGGGCTCAGCCCACGGGACGACACAAGGGCTGAAGCCCTTGTGCTCCAGAAGCACGGAGGAAATCAGATGCGAAGAGGAACTGGAGTGTGTCGCGGAGGGTCGGGGGGGCCGGTATCGCGACCGGCCACGCGCCAATGGGCAGGCACCGCCGGGTCGATCACGGACGCGAGGTGCGCGACGACAGCCGGGTGCGCGTCGGCTCCGGAAAACGGGGACCGGACACGGCCGGTAATGCTCAGGACGGGATCACACTCAGGGCCCGGTACGTGCATGCGGCCATCGGCATCGGAGGCCGGCGGCATCACCGGTTCGGCCGCAGGCGCGTGCTGTGCATGATGGTCGTGGTGTGCGTGCGCGGCCGCGGCGGCGTCCGTCTGCACCGCCACCAGGGCATGCGCGGCGGCGTGGCCTGGTGTGCCGCACACGACCTCGCACACGGCAGCCCCGACGGGGCTCACCAGGAGCGCGAGCACGAGTATGAACGGGCGCAGCCGGAGCATATCGGCAGTATACAGCCGCCCACGACCCAGCTACCCGCCCGGACCGACCGCCGATGATCTGCCGCACGGGTTCCGGCAGCACAGTTGGCCCGCTCAAATTCAGCGGGCCCTACATGGCGCGGTCGTAGCGGGCCCTACATGGCGCGGTCGTAGCGGGCCCTGCATGGCGCGGTGGTAGCGGGCCCTGCATGGCGCGCCGTACGTAGGGCCCGCTGGGTTGGAGCGGGCCACTGGGCCTACTTCACGAGAAACAGGCGGTCCTGACGCCCATGCGCCCAGCGCACCTTGCCGTCGGCGCTGATGATCATGTCCTCTTCCTGCGCCATGCGGACGGGCTGTCCGTCCCACTCGTCCACACGCGTCGTGACCTGATGCTCGACCGAGTACCACATCGATGGCACCACCGGCGCGTCGCCGCGACCGGCGACGCCTCCCTGCATGTCCCACAGCCCGATGAGCGGACCGGCCCCGTGTCCATGCAGCCCGACCGGATGGGAATACATCGTCCCGTTCAGGCCTGCGCCTTTCATGCGCTCGAGGATGGTCCTGAGAATGTCGTTGCCCGTGCGGCCGGGCCGGACTTCCTCCATGAAGAAATCCTGCATGATGTTCGCATTGCGCAAGGCGGCCTGTATCCCCGCGGGCGGCGCCGTCTCCCCTGCCCGCAACACATATGCGTTGTGCTGGGTGTCGGTATTCAACCGCGCGACCGTGATGCCGACATCGCAGTGCAACACGTCCCCGCGTTCGATCACCGGATCGGCCCCCAGTTCCCCGGCCGTCACGCCCTTGCGCTGCACCGTGACCGACGGCTGGAACCATGTGCCCAGCCCCTGATCGTTCACGCGCTGGCGGAACCACCAGACGAGATCACTGGTTCGCGTCACACCCGGCACGATCACCTTCTCGGAAAACATCATCTGCGTCAGCGACCAGACGTGTGCGTTCATTTTTTCGAAGAACGCTTCTTCTTCCGGCAGGCGCATCGCGATGAGTTCCAGCGGCAGGCCCTCGGCGTTCCTGAATTTCCCGACCCACGGCTGCCCCAGCGCATCGGTCATCCCTTCCAGTTCCCCGCTCGTCAGACCGTCGCTGAACGCAAACACCGTCGATCGATTGATGCCGATGACCTTCGGATTCCGATCCTCGACGACCTGCTTCAACAACTGCCACTGTTCCGCGCCCCACAGCTCCGCCGCACGCCCCCCGGGCGTTGACGCGACGATGGGCCGCGTGGAGGACCGTGTCTCAAACACGCCCCCCTGCGTCGTTCCCCCCAGCGCCAGGCGCTCGACACACGCCGTGGCGACGGGCGTGCCGGCGGCGGCACATTTGTCGAAGAACACGTAGATGGTCCGGCGCCGCGCGGCAAAGGTCTCCGGAGAGACGATCGCCTTGAAGATGGGGTCTTCCATGTATTCGCGCATCGGCACGACCCACATGTCGATACCGTGTTTGCGCATAAGCGTCGGGAGGAAGGTGTCGAGCCGTTTCTGGAGCCACTGCTGCTGCAGCGCCGCCTGTTCCTGCAAGGTGCCGAAGGGCCGCTCGACGCGATCCGGCAGAGCACCCGGGGCCAGCCGCTGCTGACGCGCCTCCGTCACAGACCCGGCCACCGCCACCAGACAGACCAACAGCACGATTCGGTGAATAGACATGGAGGGATTGTAAAAGACGTCGGGAGGCTTTTTCGGCCCCGCCGCACCGAAAAAGCCTCCCGACGTCTTTTTTCAGCGCACGACGATCACACCCTTGAGCATGTCCATCCCGCAACTGAACGACAGCTCACGCGGAGATTGTGGCGGCAACCGAATCGTTATCCGCTCGTTGAGTGGTAGATCGCGACGAATCTTCAGGTCGGGAATCTCGACCTCGGTGCCACACGTCTCGGTGACGCGGCGGATGAAGACCAGATCCACGGGCTGGTTGGCCGGAAGGGTCACCCGCGCCGGCACCAGCCCTGCGGCCGTGATCTCCACCACGCGAACGGCCACCGGGGTGGCCACGGCGGCCGCCGTGGGCGGCGCGGGTGGCGCGGGTGGCGCGGTGCGACCGGAGCCCTCTGGCGCCGGCCATCCCAGGCGCTCACGCTCGGCGCGCAGGGCGAAACTGCCGGCGGTGACCACGCGGTCGCCCGCACGCACCTGATCAACGACACGCTCCTCAAACTCGCCAGGCTCGACTTCGACGTAGACCACATTGACCGCGCCGAGGGACTGCACGGCCGCGTCGGGCACCACAACCCCGGGCACCGATCCGGGCGCGTCCAGCGCGAGAGACACAAACATCCCGAAGCGGAGCGCCTCGTCCCTGTTCGCCACTTCGACACGCACCTTCGCGGTCCGGGTGTCTCCGTCAATCACGGGATCGATGTAGGCCACCGTGCCGTTCCACACGCGGCCGGGAAAGGCCTCACTGGTGACCTGTGCGCGCTGCCCTTCCCGCACGTGGGCCAGGTCCGCCTCGAACACGTTGCCGATGACCCACACGGTGGCGCGGTCGGCCAGCGTGACAATGGGCTGCGCCGCGTCCACGTTCTGACCGGGATTCGCGGAGCGCGTGATGACGATACCGCCCGCCGGAGCCAGCACGTCAAAGGTGTCCGGCAACGTGTCGCCCTGCGCCAGCGCACCCAGACGGGTCTCGGAAAGGCCGAGGCGTTCGAGCCGTGCGCGCGTCGTGTCGAGCTCCGTGCGCGCGCGGACGAGATTCGACTGATCCTCTTCAAGATCCTGGCGGCTGGCCGCGCCGATCTTCGCCAGGGCTTCCGTGCGCGCGAGCCGTTGGGCGGCGACGTCGCGCTCCGCGCGCACGGTCAGCCATCGGCGCACCTCATCGGTGAGTTCGGGGCTGCGCAGCCGCGCCACCACAGTGCCCTGCCGCACCGACTGGCCCAGTTCCGCGTGCACCTCGATCACGGTGCCCGCCACCAGCGGGGTGACGTCCACCACGCGGTATCCGTGGGGCTCGACCACCGCGGGAAGACGCCGGGTCGCCGCGCCTCCGCCCGCCTGAACCACCACGGTCTGCAAACCCACCCGCGCGCGTGCCTCCTCGTGCAGTGTGAGCCGCCGGGCGCCGGCCGGCAACGCCGATGCAGGCTCCGACATCGGGCCGCCGGCGGCCACCGGCGCGACAGGTGCCGCGACGAACCACAGCTGGACGAGATACAGGCCGGCGGCCCCCATGGCCATCAGACCCACACCAATCAGAATGCGCTTGATCATGACTGCACTCCCCACGCGCGCAGTACGTCGGCGCGCGCCTCAGACAAGGCCTGCAGGGCGGCCGTATAGGCCGCCTGCAGATCCAGATACCGCCGTTCTTCCTCAATGACGTCAAACAAGGTGCCGCGACCGAGCGTCCACATCTCGCGCACCACCTCGAGGTTCCTGGCCGCAAGCTCGACGAGCCCGGCGCGGTACCGCTGCACGACTGCGGTGGCGGCGACGTCCCTGGCCATCGCGGACGCCATGTCCGCCTCGGCCTGCAGGCGCGCATCCGAGACCTCGGCCCGCGCCATCAGCCCTTCGGCAATCGCGGAGGCGATGGCGCCCTGCTGGCGATTCCGCCACGGCAGGTCCACCATCACGCCCACCATCACCTCGTGCATGCGGTCGCGTCCGAGCACCCGCCACATGTAGCCGCCGGTGACACCCAGGTCGAGTCGCCCCTCGCGGCGCGCGAGATGCTGCTGCGCGTCCGCTCGGGCGGCGACGGCTTCGGCGGCCTGCACATCCGGACGTATCGCCACGGCGCCGGCCGGCGCGGACGTCGGCGGCGCGGGAAGCGCCGCGATCGCCTCCTCAAGCGACGCCGCCAACTGCAGGGGCTCCTGGATCGGCCAGCCCACCACCGCCTTGAGTGCGGCCATCGCCGCATCGACCTCCCCCTGCCACCCCATCGTCTCGGTCTCGGTCCGGCGCCACTCGACGTCGGCGAGGTCGCGCTCAAGCGGCATCGCGGCACCGGCCTCCACACGGGCCGTCAAGATGTCGAGCCGTGTGCGGGCCGCCTGCGCCACCTGACGCACGACATCGAGTTGCCGCGCGGCCGCAAGCACCTGCGTGGCCCGCACCCGTACCGCCGCAGCGCGATTCACACGTTCGAGCGCCGCCAGCGCATCCGCACGCCGCACATCGTGATCAGCCACGGCCACGCGGGCATCCTTCCTGAACAGGTCCAGCGGCACGGTCAGACTGAACGCGGTCTGCGAGTCGGCGCCGCCAAACTGTTCGCGGCGATCAGCGGCCACGACGGGGTTGGGACGGAGCGATGCCTGCGCCCGTTGTCCCTCGGCGACTTCAATCCGGCGGCGCGCCGCTTCGATCATCGGAGCCCGCTCCAACGCCATCGCCACCAGCGCCTCAATCGACATTCCTCCGGGTGCGACGACCGCCTGTTGTGCCTGGGCCCTCCCGGTGCCGGCCAGCCACACGGTCGTCATCAGCAGCGTGTATCTCGCGAGTGTTCTCATCGCACATCCCCATCAAACGTCACCGACCGCGGGCCTGCCGGCCCGGTCCACTCCACCGTGAATCGCCACGCGCCCGACATGCTGAACTCGGCCGTCGCGTCCACGCGCCCCCCCGCGACGCCACCCACCGACACCGGCGCCGTCATCACCATCCCCGGCATCGTCATCGACGACGACACGCGCACGTTCTGTACATCGACGAGCTCTCCGGCCGCGTTGCGGAATTCGACGACCACGCGATTGCGCCCCTGCGACAACCCGTCGCCGTCTGCGAGCAGTCGCACCGTCACATCACCCGTCACCTCTTCGTGGACTACCGCGAGGTCCGGACGCGACGGACCATCGCCCCTGACCATCCACCAGGCAGCGGCGAGGAGCGACAGGAGCAGCGCCCCGAGCATGACGGCCAGAACAGTCGTCGGGTGGCGTTTTCGGCCGACGGGCTCGATGGAGGGGTCCTCGGGAGGCAACTGTCGCGCACGGAGCCAGTAGAAGATGACCGGCGTCACCACAAGCACGTGGAGGAGCGACGAGACCATGCCGCCGAGCACGGGCGCGGCCAGTGGGCGCATGACTTCAGCGCCCGCGCTCGTGCTCCACATGATCGGCATCAGTCCAGCCACCACCGTGGAGACGGTCATGACCTTCGGACGCAGGCGAAGCAGCGCCCCGTCCATCACCGCCCGCCGCAGCGTGGCCCGCGTCAGCCCGCCCGTCGCCGCCGCCCGCGCCACGGCGTCCTCGAGGTAGATCACCATGATCATGCCGGTCTGCACTGCGGTGCCGAAGAGCGCGATGAACCCGACCCAGACCGCGACCGAGAAGTTGTAGTCGAGCGCCCACACCAGATACACGCCGCCGGTCAGGGCAAACGGTACGGCCAGCAGCACGTGCGCCGCTTCCAGTGCGGAGTGATACGTGAAGTACAGCAGTATAAAGATCACCAGCAGCACGAGCGGCAGCACCACCTGCAGCCGCTCCCGCGCGTGCTGCTGGTTTTCGTACCGGCCACTCCAGCCGACGACGTAGCCTTGCGGCAATGTGACGCGCTCGGCAACGGCGGCTTTGGCTTCGTCAACAAACCCCACCACGTCGCGGTCCTGCACGTTCAGGAGCACGGTCGCAAGCATCAGGCCGTTTTCTGCGGCGATCATCGACGGTCCGCGCACCGATTCGAACGTGGCCACGGAACCGAGCGGCACCTGGCCACCGGCGGCAGTCAGGATGGGCGTCTGCGCGAGCTGGTCGGGATTGGCGCGGAACCGCTCGGCCAGCCGCACGCGAATGGGATAGCGCTCGCGGCCTTCAATGGTGCGGCCGACCGGCATTTCGCCGATGGCGTATTCCACGGTCTGCTCCACATCGGCGACGGTCAGGCCGTACCGTGCTGCGGCCTCGCGATCCACGCGCACATTGAGATACTGGCCGCTCGACACCGGCTCTGGATAGACGTTGGCGGCGCCGGGCACGGTGCGCAACACGTCAGCGACCTCACGCGCCAGGCGGTCGAGCACCCCGAGATCACCGCCAAACACCTTCACACCCACCTCAGACCGGATGCCCGTGGACAACATGTCGATCCGATTGATGATCGGCATCGTCCAGATGCTGGTGACCCCGGGCAGTTGCACGGCGCGACTCATCTCCGCGCGCAACGACTCGAGCGTCGTGCCCTCGCGCCACTCCGATCGCGGCCGAAGCTGGACGATGGTTTCGGTCATGTTCACCGGAGACGGATCGGTCGACGTCTCCGCGCGGCCGACTTTGGCCACGACGCTTTTAACCTCGGGAAACGCGGCGAGTGCGGCATTCTGGACGGCCGCGAGCCGGCTGGCTTCGGCGAGCGATACGCTCGGATCGGCGATGGGCATGAACATCAGATCGCCTTCATCAAGCGCCGGCATGAACTCGCTCCCGATGCGGGTCGCGACACCAACCGCACCGGCAAACAGCAGCGCAGCCACGGCCAGCGTCGCCGCGCCGTGGGTCAGCGCTCCACGCAGCGCCGGTTCATAGAGGCGGCGCAGGAAGCGCATCACCGGGTTGTCCTCCTCCGCATGCACCTTGCCGCCCAGCAGCACCGAACACAACACCGGCACCAGCGTCACCGCCATGAGCGTTGCGGCAACCATCGCGAACGTCTTGGTGAACGCGAGCGGATGGAACAACTTGCCTTCCTGACCGGTCAACGCAAACACCGGCACAAAGGCCAGGACGATGATCGACATGGAAAAAAAGACCGGTCGTCCGACCAGCCTCGTGGCCTCGCGTACCGCTCGCCAGACCGCGGGTCGATCCTTCGTGTCAATGCCTTGCTGTTCGATGGTGCGGAAGGCGTTCTCGGTGACGACGATCCCGGCGTCCACCAGAACGCCGATGGCAATCGCGATGCCGGCGAGGCTCATGATATTGGAGGTCACGCCGAGGTACCGCATCGCCAGAAATGACAGGAGTACCGCGAGCGGCAGCGGAATGGTGACGATCAGAATCGAGCGCACGTGCATCAGGAACAACACGTGGGCCAGCGTGACCAGCGCGATTTCCTCGATCAGCGCGACGCGCAGTGTCCCGATGGCCCGCCCGATGAGGTCAGAGCGGTCGTAGAACGGGACCACACGCACACCGGCCGGCAGCCCGGCGGCAATCTCGTCCAGCCGCGTCCTGACGCCATCGATGACCTGCTGGGCATTGGCACCCGCACGCGCGACGATGACACCGCCTACGGCCTCGGAAGTGCCGTTGATCAGCGCACCGGTCCGGAACGCCGATCCAATCTCGACGTCGGCGACCTGTCGCACATAGACCGGAACTCCGCCGGCGGCTTTGACGACGACCTGCCCGAGATCCTCGATGGATTCGATCAGGCCGACACCACGCACGATCGTCCATGCGCCATTGGATTCGAGGACGTTGCCCCCGACGTTGGCGTTGCTGGCCTGTACAGCGGCAATCACGTCGCCGACGGATACGCCATATCCCCGCAACCGGTCGGGATCGATGTTGACTTGGTACTGCCGCACCAGACCGCCGACCGACGCCACTTCCGCCACGCCGGGCACCGCGTTCAGCTGATACCGGACGAACCAGTCCTGCAAACTGCGCAGTTCAGTCAGCGAGTGGCGATCACTTTCGAGTGTGTACCAGAAGACGTGTCCGACGCCCGTGGCATCCGGCCCCAGCACCGGCACCACCCCCGGCGGCAATTGTGTCGTCACGAGGCTCAGCCGTTCGAGCACCCGCGTCCGCGCGAAATACAGGTCCACGTTGTCTTCGAAGATCGCGTAGACCATCGAGAACCCGAATGCCGACTGGGACCGGACGACCCGAATGCCCGACAACCCCTGCAGGTTCGTGACGACCGGATACGTCACTTGATCCTCGACCTCCTGCGCGCTGTGGCCGGGCCAGTCGGTGAACACGATGACCTGGTGGTCGGAGAGATCGGGAATCGCGTCCACCGGGCCTGTCCGCATGGCCCAGTAGCCCCAAGCGCCCAGGCACACGTAGATGCCGATGACGACCCCGCGATACTGAAGTGATTTGTCGAGCAGCCAATTGATCATGCAATTCCTCACGCACACATGGATGGAGCCCACGGGGCCGCCATCGGAGCCCAGGGGCTTCAGCCCCGGGGACTACGCAAGGGCCAAGAGCCCTCGCGCTCCATCGGAGGCAGAGGAAATCAGATGAGGAGGACGGACGTACGGAGCAGCAGTGGGATGGGCGGCAGGGGCGGATCACCGGTCACGGGCAGGTCAGACGGTACCGGTGGTTGTGCCCAGGTCGCGATCGACGGGACGGGAGCCGCCAGAGGCATCGTGATGCCGGTGACACGCACGGGCTGGAGTGGTGCGGGCGCATCGGGCGCGACGACGCAGCAGTCCACCGGGTCGGCTGCACGGATGACTTCGGGACAACAGCCGTGGCATTCCTCGGCCATCGTGGTCCGGGCCCAGACGGCGGTCGGCGCGAGGATGGCGCCCATCAGCAGGCCCACCACCACCGCTCGTACGCCCCGGAGTCCCCGAAGTTTCATCACAACGGGTTGACTATTGCACAGGCTGTGCCACTTGGGAACTCCGCAAAGCCGGAGGCAGACGTCCGGCGCTGAGCTGTTTCATCGGGGAATTTCGCACTCATGAGTGGAGCGCAGGCAATGCACAGACAAACCGCCGTATTGATGATGCTGCTGATACCCGCCGTCGCCGCGGCACAGGAGACGCGACTGCCGCGCCTCGAGTTTGCGGGCCATGTGTCGGCACAGACAGGCCGGCGGCAGTCCGCCACCTGGTCGCCGCGCATCAGCTGGAATGTGACGCCCCTCACCGCGATTGAAGCCACCGCGGACGTCAGCCCGACGACAGACAATCCCAACTGGGGCCGCGAGTCGGCCCGGGGTTACAGCCTGCACCTGAGGCAATCGCTGCTCGCCCGTGGACGATGGCAGGTCTTCGGCGTATTGGGGGTCGGCGGCAGTTCCTCGACCACGACGTTTCCGCGCCACATCCTTACAGTGGGTGACTACACGTGGGACATCCCGGAACAGACGATCGAAGAGACCGGAGTCGCTGTCCACGTCGGTCCCGCAGCGCAGGTCCAGGCGGCGCCGTGGCTGTCACTGCGGGCGGACGTACGGCTGACGCTGAGCCATGCCAGCGGCCTTCGAGGCATGATTGGCGCCGTCGTGCCGGTGGGCACGCGGCCGCCAGACCCGAAGTTCCGCGAGCGCGATCGACTCTCCAACGGGATTCGCAACGGCGCGGTTACCGGTGCCATCAGCGGTGGTGCCCTCTATGCGTGGGGCGCCCTGGCGTTCTGCGACTCCGGCGACTGCGGGAGGTTTGCGCTGAGCGCCGTCACGTTCGGCACGGTCAGCGGCGCAGTCGTCGGCGGTCTGCTCGGCGCCATGATCGACAGCCTCATTGCGAAACGTTGAGTTTCACCGCGCCCGTACATCGACACGCTTGAAGCGCCGATCCTGACGTTGCGCGGCGGGCCGTCGGTGATCCGGCAGATCAGAGTTCCGCGCGCACACCCTCGGCGCTGAGGGCCTGCGTGAAACGGGTCACGCCGACCACGACGGCGCCAACGGCCAGGAACAACAACGCCGTCGCCGCCGAGCCGAGCCAGATGTTGCCGCCGGAGAGATTGTCCTTCGCCAGAATGAACAACGCCGCGCACGTGGTCACGATCATGAACGCCGCAGGCACCACCGCGAACGTCGTCTGCCGGGCGCGCTGAGCCAGCCACACCGAGACGGTGGTCAGCGCCAGCGCGCCTATCAGCTGGTTCCCTGCGCCGAAAATCGGCCACATCTGCCGGACGGTGCCGCTGATCGAAAACAGGAACATCAGCGCGACGGCGATGCTGGAGTTGACAAGGATGTTCCGCGTCCAGGCCGGCGCCTGGCCGGCAAAGGCCACGTCCCATGCCTCCTGAATCAGGTACCGGCAGAGACGGACCGAGCTGTCGAGGGTGGTGACGACGAATCCTTCGAGCATCAGGATGCCGAAGACCACCGCGATGGCCACCGGAATGAACGGCAGCGCCAGATGAATGAGACGACCGGCCCCCAGCGCAAATCCGAGCACGGGGTTGGTCGACACGCCCGCGGGATAGACCACGGACATGTATTCCGCCTGGCTCAGCATCGAGCCGACGGCGACAAGCACGAGCACCGCGAAGAACGTTTCGGTGACCATGGCCCCGTAGCCGATGCGCCGGATGTCACTCTCCTTCGGAATCTGCTTCGAGGTGGTGCCGCTGGCCACGAGACTGTGGAAGCCGCTGATGGCACCGCAGGCCACGGTGATGAACAGAATCGGCCAGAGGGGGGCGCGCAACGCAGCCTGCCCGGCGGCCAGGTCCACGCCGGGCGCCTGGATGGATGCGCCCCTGAGCCCCGCGATGATCGCGCCGACAAACAGCAGCAGCATGCCCCCGTAGAGCAGCTGGACGTTGGTGAAGTCGCGCGGCTGCAGCACCAGCCACACCGGCAGCGCGCAGGCGACCAGGATGTAGACCGTCATCAGAATGCGCCAGTTGTCGCCACTGAGCGTGACCGGAAACAGGAAGCCGAGAATCACACTCGCCACGCACGTGGCGGTGGCCACGAGGTAGGCGTTCCGCGTCGAGATGCGGTCATGGCGAATCAGCCACCCCAGCACCGGCGCGAACAAGGTGATCAAGAAGACCGAGGTCGTTGCGATCCCGCCGATCCGCGCATTCGGCACGCCATTGATGTCGATCGTGCCAAGCATGGTTTGTGTGGCATCGAGCCTCAGCGCGTCAAGCGGATACAACGATGTGAGTGCGGTCACCGACAGGTTCAGGAAGATCGCGTTGACGATCGCCAGCACAAAAATGAGCACCGTGAGATTCAGCAGATACCCAAGGGGCCCTAGCGTCGTCCGGGCAATGGCCCCGATCGACTTGCCGCCTTCTCTGGTGCTCACGAACATCGCGGTCATGTCGTGCATCGCACCAAAAAAAATGCCGCCGATGACCAGCCACAGCCAGACGGGCTGCCACCCGTACGCCAGTGCCAGCGTCGGACCGACGATGGGCCCGGCACCGGCGATGGTGGCGAAGTGATGGCCAAACACCACATGGGTGCGGCTCTTGACGTAATCCTTGCCGTCGGCGAGACGCTCGCACGGCGTGACCCGGGTGTCGTCTTCCCTGAACACGCGCCCGATGTAGCGGGGGTACCAGCGATACGCGAGGATGAGACACGCGGCGGCGACCGCCACAGGCATCAGGATGTTCATAGGTGCGGGAATCCTACAACAGATTCAGACCTCGGTCCGCAGTCCGGATATAGAATGGCGCCCACCATGAGCACCATCCATCGTCCCGTTCTCGCGGCGAATCTGCCTGCCCCGGTCGGCCCGTACGTGCCGGGCATGGGTTTTGACCGGCTGATCTTCGTCTCCGGCCAGGGCGCCACTGACCCCGCGACGGGCAGACTTGCGGGCCCGGACACCGCGACACAGACCGAGCAGTGCCTCCGCAACCTGCAGACGATCCTCAAGGCCGGAGGATCGGACCTGCCCTATGTGCTGCGTTGCGGCGTGTTTCTGATCGACATGGCGGAATTCACGGAGATGAACGGCGTTTATGCGCGCGTCTTTGGTGCGCACCGCCCCGCCCGCACCACAATTCAGGCGGCCGGATTGCCCGGCGTCGGCCTGCGCGTGGAAATCGATTGCATCGCGTACGTGCCGTAGGAGCCAGGAGTCTTCAAATGTCCAGACCATTCGTGCTGTGTGTGATCACTGTGACCCTCGGACTCGCGCCGCTGATGGCGCAGCAGGGCGGACGCCAGGGTGGCCCGCCGTCGATGGGGGGCGGTCAGTGCGCCAACAATCCCCTCAACTGCCCGGACGCGGTTAATCCTCTGCCCGCCGCCACCACGGTATGGCTGGAAGAGATGACGTGGATGGACGTGCGGGACGCGATGAAGGCCGGCAAGAAGACCATCATCATCTCCACCGGCGGCGTCGAACCCAACGGTCCATGGCTCGCGCTGGGCAAACACAATTACGTGCTGCGCGCCAACTGCGAAGCCACGGCGCGCCTGCTCGGTGATGCGCTCTGCGCGCCGATCGTGCCGTTTGTGCCGGAAGGCCGCCTCGACCCGCCATCCGGCCACATGACATCGCCCGGCACCATCAGTGTCACCGAAGAGACGTTCGGCGCGTTGCTGTCGGACATCGTGCTGAGCATGAAGGTGCACGGCTTCGAGCACATCGTGCTCATCGGCGACTCCGGCGGCAACGTGCGCGGGATGCAGGCCGTGGCCGACAAGTTCACCAAGGAATGGAGCGGCACACCGAAGGTCATCCACGTCCGCGAACACTACGACTACAGCACGGTCACTGCAGCGATGGAAGCCAAAGGGCTGATTCCGGCTGGCCGCAAGAGCGACGGGCTGCACGACGACCCGACAATCACGATGAACATGATGGTGACCGACCCAGACTCGGTCCGGTGGGAGGCTCGTGTGAAGGCCGGCAAGGCCACCATCGACGGCGTGTCGATCGCCGACCTGAACAAGGCGCTCGCGATCGGCAAGGAGATCGTGGCCTTCCGGGCGCAGGTCACGGCGGCCGCGATCAGGAAGGCCACAGGCCGCTAGCGAAGTTCCGCGCTTCGGAACCTCGGAACTCCGGAACCTCGCGTCAAATCGGTCTCCGATCGAGGCCCATCGTGATCGTGAGGTCTGCTGGGCCTGCGTTTGCCAGGCCCGTCGCATACGTGCGGTAGGCGGGAAGAAAGCGGCGGACGTAGTCTTCGATCGCCTCACGGCTGAGGCCGGGTTTCCCGGAGGCCTTCATGCGCTCCTCCGCTTCGACGCGCCATTCGAGCACAAACTCGGGCGCTGCGGCGCGCAGCACGATCCACTGATCCACCAGCGCGTACCACGCGGCGTACTGTGCAAGGGCCTGGTTGGGTGCCGCCATCATGGGATCGGGCAGAGCCGAGTCCGGCACCGGGGTGAAGCCCAGCATCCAGCCCTCGACCACCACCACGTCGAGCGGCCCCTCGACCACGCGCCACTCCGATTCCGGCGCCCGATCGCCGCGGCCACCGTGTGCAGACTTGTCGTACACGGGAACACGGATGGACGTGCCGGCCGTGATGCCCTTGAGCGACCGCAACGTATGCGTCCCCAGCGCGATGTCGTGCGTGCCGGGATAGCCGCGGTGTTCAAGATACGGATTGCCGGGATGCGCAGCCGCCAGTTCGAGTTGCTCCGCCCGCGTCAGGTAGAAATCGTCAATCGAGACTCCCGCGCCCCGCACCCCCCGCGCCGTCAGTCGCCGCAGCAGATGCGTCACCAGCGTCGTCTTCCCCGCGCCCTGGGGCGCCTGGAGACCGATCACCAGCGGGCGCGCCGCCGAGGCGGCCTGCGCGAACACAAAATCGTGCACGGGTTGATGGAGCGGTGCGAACTGGGGATCAAGACTCATGCGCATTACCAGATCGAGACGCCGCGCGCCGTCAGCGCCGCCACGGCCATGTTGAACACAATGTTGCCCGCGCCAAACGGCAGGATGACACGCCAGTACGGCACACCGGCCGCGCCCAGCGGAATCATGATCACGTCGTTGGGCAGCGGCATCACCGCGCCATAGACAAACAGACCGGCATAAAACTTCGCGCTGTGGATATCTGCCACCCGGCGTTGCACAAACGCGATGGCCCCTGAGGCTCCGGCCGGAAGCACCGCACGCCCCGCGTGCCCCACCATGTACGACGTGGTATCGCCGACAATCACCCCCAGGCCGGCACACAGCCCCACAAGCAGCGGGTGGGCGCCGCCCGCGGCCGCCGTCACCACCACCAGATAGTAGGGGAACGGAAACACAATCGAGGTGCCGCCCAGCATCCCGGCGACGAACACCGCCAGGAACGTATTGGTGCCAAGCCTGGCGACAATCGCGTCCGGCGACACCCAGTAGAGCGCGACCGACCAGCACAGCACCAGCAACAACACGAGGGCGTATGGGAGTGTGCGTTTCATCGGGGGCTGGACCATGCGCGCACTCAGCGTCCCGGGGCGGCCCGCATCCGGGCGTTCCACCACGCCCAGACGAGGGGAATCCACAGCAGGTTCGACACCAGCAGATGCGCCATCTGCAGGGCGAGCGGCGCCAGCAGCAGCAGGTTGATCACGCCGAGTGCCGACTGCACGAGCACGGCGACGACCACATAGCGGCGCGGCGCGGCCTGGTCCGGGCCCTGAAACAGGGGTGACAGCCACGCCAGCCACAGGACGCCGGTCGCCAGAATCACCGCCGCGATCGGATGCCAGATGCGCAGCCGAATGAGAAAGTGGGAGGTGGGATCAACATCAGCAGCGATACCTTCCGCCAGCGACGCGTGCGGAAACAGCGTATCCCCCAGGGCCACCACGGCACCGGTCGAGGCCACCACCAGCATGCCGAGAAGACACAGGGTCAGGCTCACGGCCGGCGGATGGATGGGCGGGTGGGCAGGTGGGCGGGTGGGCGCGTGAGTGGATGCGCGCTGCGCAAACCACAACGTCGTCGTGATCGCGCCGACCAGCAGCAACGTGTTGACCAGGTGTCCGCCGACGTACGCCGCCCGCATCGCCGACGCGTTGTCGGCCACCAGTTCCAGCAGCACAATGCCGGCGCCAATCGCAGCCTCGATGAGCATGAATATCAGCGAGATCCACGCCCAGCGCCGCACGTCGCTGTCGGCCGGAAACACCCTGCGGGCCAGTACGACCATCCACACGGCCATCAGCATCACGCCGCCGCTGGTGATCCGGTGCACAAACTCGATCGTGGTCGCCACCGTGGGCTGCAGCGGCACGACCGCGCCGTTGCACAAAGGCCAGTGACTGCCGCACCCGGCGCCCGATCCCGTCGCGCGCACGACCGCGCCCCAGACAATGACGAGCAACGTCACCACAAGGGTGGCCCAGGCAAAGCGGAGAAAGTGCGACGTCTGGGAATCTGCGCGTGTAAAAGTGTCTGACACCATGACGCTGGTCGAAGTGTACACTCCAGAAACCCCCATGGACTATCACGCCCGCCGCACCGCGCGCCTCGCGACCGTCGCGCGGTGGGAGCACTGGCATGCCCGGCTGGGATTTGCCCGGCTGGCACTGGCCGCAGCGATTGTGGGGATCTTCGGCATCGGCGGCTGGAACGCCTGGCCGGCCGCTGCTGTGCTCGGCGCTGCCTTCGTCGCGCTGCTCGTCGTCCACGGCCGCGTCCTCAACGCGCGCGATCGCGCCAGACGTGCGGTGGATTTCTACGACCGCGGACTGCGGCGCCTCGCGCACGAATGGCCAGGACACGGGGACGCGGGAGACCGCTTCGCGGCTCGTGGTCCGGAGGTCCAGGGTCCAGGGTCCAGAGTTCACCTGTACGCAGACGATCTCGACATCTTCGGGCGTGGCAGTGCGTTCGAGTTGCTCGGCACGTGCCGCACGGAAGTGGGTCAGACGACGCTGGCGGGGTGGCTGCTGGCCCCGGCGGCGCCCGCCGACGTGCGCGCGCGACAGGAGGCCGTCCGTGAGTTGGCGCCGCTGCTGGACCTTCGCGAGCGGCTGAGCGTCGAAGGGGCGGTCATCGGCGGGCGGCTCCATCCCGATCGGCTGCGTGAGTGGGCGACGGCCGCGACCGTGATGCCCTCCAGACTGCTTCGAGTGGTCGCCGCGATCCTGCCCCTCCTCCTGGTCGGCGCGGTGGTGTGGCAGCGCTCCGGAGGCCCGAGCGGCGTGATTGAACTGGCCCTGATCGTCCAGATCCTGATCGCCCTGCTGCTTCGACCGCGTGTCCTCCAGGTGATTCACGAGGTGGACTCCCCATCGCGCGACCTCGACCTGCTCGAGCGCACGGCGCGGATCATCGAAGATGCGACCTTTGTGGCGCCGAAACTCGTCGCACTGCAGGCGGCGCTGCGGCCGGGCGCTTCCACGGCGATCCGGCAGCTGTCGCAGCTTGTCGCGCTGCTGTCATCGCGACGCAACGTCATCTTTGCGCCCATCTCGGGGCTTCTGATGTGGGCCACGAACCTGGCCTTCATCGTGGAGGCCTGGCGTGGGCGGCACGGGCGCGCGGTGCCGGCGTGGCTCGACGCCATCGGTGAATTCGAAGCCCTCGCCGCCATCGCCGGATTCGCGGCGGAACATCCGGACTTCGTTTTCCCAAGGCTGACCGAGCCCGCGGCGCCGCACTTTGCGGCCACCGCACTGGCACATCCGCTGCTGCCGGACTCGGCCGTGGCCAACGACGTGGCGTTCGGCGACCCGGCGCCGGTGCTGCTGCTTGTCAGCGGCTCGAACATGTCCGGCAAGAGCACGTTCCTCCGCGCGATCGGCCTGACGACGGTTCTTGCGCAGATGGGTGCGCCGGTGCGAGCGACGATGTGCACATTGTCGCCGATGACGATCGGGGCCTCCATTCGTGTGCTGGATTCGCTGCAGGAGGGCCACTCGCGCTTTTATGCCGAGATTCTCCGCCTCAAACACATCGTCGACCTCGCGCGCGAGTCACGGGGCCGCATGGTGTTCCTGCTTGATGAAATGCTCAGCGGCACCAATTCCCACGACCGGCGCCAGGGCGCCGAAGGCGTCCTGCGGGGCCTCACGGAGATCGGCGCGATCGGCCTGGCCACGACGCATGACCTGGCGCTTGGCGACATCGTGCAGACCATGGGGCCGCGAGCCGCGCAAATGCACTTTTCGGATGTGTTCGATGCGGGCACGTTGCAGTTTGACTATCAGCTGCGGCAGGGGCCCGTGCGCAGCAGCAATGCCCTGGCGTTGATGCGTTCGATTGGGCTGGACGTTGACCGGTGATCCTGCCGATTCTGTTCGTGTATGTCGCGACCCGCGCGTTCTGGTGGGCGACGTCCGAGCCGTGGTTCTGGGACACGCTGGTGTGGATGGACATCGTCAAGGTGGCGATGTGGGTGCCGGCGTCCATCCTGATGGTCAAGGCGATCCGGGGCGGAACGTGGCGCGACACGCTGGGGGACCTGGGTCTGACCAGCCCGCAGTGGCGCGGCACACGGCTCGCGCTCGCGGCCACTGTGCCGATGGCGGCGATGATGCTCACGTCAGAGCGGGTGCAGTTTCATCCCGAATCGTTGCTGGGTGCGGCGCTGCTCGGGCCGATGGCGGAGGAAGTGTTGTACCGCGGGTTCCTGTTTCAGCAGTTGTGGCATCGCGCGCGGTGGCCGGTCTGGGCGGCGGCTCTCGTCAGTGCGCTCATGTTCGCGCTCGCCCATCATCCGAATCTCTTTGAAACACTGGCCGTCGGGCTGCGATTTGGCGACCTCGGCGACCGGCTGGCCGTGCTGGGCCCCCGGACGGGGGTCACCGTCGCGGGCGGGTGCCTGTTTGCGTGGGTCACGTGGCGCTGGCGCAGCCTGTGGCCGGCCATCGCGCTGCACGGGGCGATCAACTTCTGGTGGGACCTCGCGCCCAACAGTTCCGGCTCCCTGGTCGCCGGCACCACGCAGGGCATTGCGCTCGGCCTCATCGTGGTGCTGACGTGGCGCCTCACGTCGGCGCGCAGCGTCAGGCTGTCGGATCAAACTTTGGATCGCGATGCCTCCAGTCCTCCGGCGTCGCCACCTGCTCGTTGATCCACTCGATCACGGCGGCCCAGCCGAGGCTCTCGGGATCGTGGCGGAGGTAGCCTTCCACCACCGCGAGAATGTGGAATCCCTGTGAGATCTGGAACGACACCGTCGGATCGTTGAGCCTGCCCTTGGCCACCTGGATCGCGTACTGCTCGGCCGACATGTCTGTCGCATGGGTGTGATAGCCACGCAGCCGCGCACCGGCGCGAATGCGCAGCAGTCCCCGCTGCTCCACCAGCGCACGACGGGCCGTGTACAGGAGCTTGCCGACGCCCAGTCCCCGGCGCTGCGGATGCGTCATCACCTCGGCGCCATACAGGGTGCGCCCCTTCTCCGGATCGTGGTTGGTGAACATCCCCGCATCCGTGAAACTCGTCCAATTCTCGGTGAACCTGTAGTCGTCCCACCAGACGATGAGACTGGCCGCCATCCCGATGACCACCTGTGTGTCATCGTCGACGACCACAAACTGGCCTTCAGGGAAGATGTCGAGATGCGACTGCAGCTGGGCCACCGACCAGGGCGGCGAGCCCGGATACACGAGTTGCGTCAGCGCCTGAATGCCCTCGAAGTGCTCGGGGCGGGTGTTGACGACGTGGTACGGGCCTTTGAGTGGACTCACAAATTCACCATCTCCAGATTGGCGGCGACCTCCGAGCTCGACTGGCTGTCGCGCAGGGGCAGCACGGTGCCACTGAGCCGGCTCTCGAGGAGCGCGGCGATGTCAAGATCACCGACGACCATACTTTCCTGATTCGGCACCCCCTCCGCGAGGAAGCCGTCGCGCGCGAACGCGAAGTCACTCGGCGTGATGATGGCCGCCTGCCCCCAGTTCAGCGAAACGGCGGGCACCATGGGCAACGACCCCACCGTGCAGGCCTGCACGACGTAGATCTGATTCTCAATGGCGCGGGCTTGGGCACAGTATCTCACACGCAGGTAGCTGATCCGATCATCGGTGCAGGTGGGCACCACCAGCACGGTAGCGCCCGCCCTGGCGGCGGCCCGCGCCAATTCCGGAAACTCCACGTCGTAGCAGATGTTGACCGCGATGCGGCCGATGGCCGTGTCAAACACCCGCAGCCGGGTGCCCGACGAAATCATCCACTCTTCCGATTCAAACCGCGTCATGTGCAACTTGCGCTGCCGTCCGGCGTCGCCACCGGGCCCGAACACGGAGCACTGGTTGTACACCCGTCCCCGGTCGTCATCCACGACCGGCGCGGTCCCGCCGATGATGTACATGCCGCTGCGGGTGGCAAGGTCCGTGAGCAACGCGTCGATGGCCGGGGCCTGGTCCGCGAGGTCCTGTATCTGTTCCTGGATGGGGCGCCGGGTGTTGCCCAGCGTCAGCAACTGCGTGCTGAAATATTCCGGGAACACGAGCAAATCGGCCTTGTAGTCCTTGGCCGTCCAGACCAGGGCCTCCACCTGATCGGCGAATTGTTCAAAACGCTCGACGGGACGGATGTAATACTGCAGCGCGGCGACGCGGATTCGGGCCATACGGAAGGCTACCCGAATCGCTTACAGAAGTCTTACATTCGCCGGGCGCTGGCGCTGGTATCGTCACAGGCATGACAGTCAAGACAGTCTCTGTGAATCAGCGGGTGGGGTTGCGGTCTGGGGGCACGGGTACGATGGCCGGCGCCAAGGAGAACCGCTACAGCAAGGTCTCCTGGACCACCGCGATTTTCATGACGCTTTTCCACATCGGTGCCGTCTGGGCCCTGTTCGACTTCACCTGGTCGGGCGTGGTCGTGCTGCTGGTCACCTACTACATCTCGCTCGCGTGGGGCATCGGCATGTCCTACCACCGGCTGCTCACGCACCGGTCGTACAAGACGCCGAAGTTCGTGGAGTACTTCCTCACGATCTGCGCGACGCTTGCGCTTGAGGGGGGACCACTCTTCTGGGTCGCCACGCACCGGCGTCATCACCAGCATTCGGATTCGGACCATGACCCCCACACGCCCCGCCACGGCGGCTTCTGGGCGCACATGGGCTGGATCATGTTCGGCGACGCGCAGCACAACAACGTGACGATGCCCGCAAAGTATGCGCCGGACCTCGCGAAGGACAAGTTCCATGTGTGGCTCAGCGCGTATCACTGGGTGCCGCTGACCGTGCTCGGCCTCGTGTTGTGGGCCCTCGGTGGCTGGAACTGGGTCCTGTGGGGCGTGTTCCTGCGCACGACGCTCGGTCTGCACTCCACGTGGCTGGTCAACTCGGCCACGCATCTGTGGGGCGGCCGCCGCTTCCAGACCCGCGACGACTCCCGCAACAACTGGTGGGTCGCCCTGCTGACGTTCGGCGAAGGCTGGCACAACAACCACCACGCCCACCCGACCTCGGCCGCCCACGGCCTGGCCTGGTACGAAGTCGACCTCACCTACCTGCACATCCGCGCCCTGCAGCTGCTGGGCCTGGCCACCGACGTCAAGCGCGTCCGCGTGGACGAGGAGATGCAGGAAGAAGCGGCGTGACGGCTCGCGCGCGCCTACCGCGCGCGTTGCCGTCATTGAGGATTGAGGATTTGGGATTGAGGATTTGATTGGGGGGATTGCTGGATTGAGGCAATCCCGCAATCCCACAGTTTCTCAATCCGACAATCCCCCAATCAATCCCACAATCCGCAATTGAGCGCGCAGCGCCCCAATTGCCAATCCTCAATCCTTCCTCCTCAATCCTCAATCCTCCTTGCCGGCCTGAACACAACGGACATTGCGCCGATTCGATAGAATCGGCGCAATGTCCGTTGCTCCAGGCCGGCAAGGCGCTATCGCGTTCTTCGTGACGTTCTGCGTCCTGCTGGTCGTCCTCGCGCTCGCGCTCAACGTCCAATGGGTGGTCCAGAACTGGCGGCAGGTCGTGCCGCTGGTGCTGGGCATTCCCATTTTTGCGGCGATTATCACCGGCCTCATCCTGAACACGATCTTTCTCGTGCGCGAAATCCGGCGGAACGAACAGAAGGATGCGTTCATCAACGCCGTCACGCACGAACTCAAGACCCCGGTCACGTCCATCCGTCTGCACCTTGAAACGCTCAAGACTCGCGATGGCTCGATCCCCGAGGACACGCGGCGACAGTTCTACAACGTCATGCTCGATGACACCGACCGGCTGATGCAGACGATCGACCAGGTGCTGCGCGCGGGACAGTCGGGCAAGACGACGCTGCACAAGGAACGGGTCAATCTGGTCACGCTCACCGACGAGTGCATCGAACTCACCCGCACACGCCGGCACCTCGTGGAGGCGCAGCTGCGACGGGTGCCGTTTGCCGGCGACGACCGTCCAGCCGAGATTCTTGGTGACCCGTCGGCATTACGCGCCGCGATCGTCAACCTGCTCGACAACGCCGTGAAATATTCGGGCGAGACCATTGATGTGTCGGTTGAAGCCGGCGTGGTCGGCGACTGGGGCGTCGTACGCGTGACCGATCTGGGCGCCGGCTTCACACCTGCCGAAGGCGCGCGCCTCTTCAAGCGCTTCTACCGCGTGCCCGGCGCACTCACACAACGGATCAAAGGCACGGGCCTCGGCCTGTTCATCGTCCACAATACGGCCACCCAGCACGGCGGGCGTGCGTCGGCCACCAGCCCAGGTCCAGGCAAGGGGGCGACGTTTGTGTTTGAAATCCCGGCGGCACCCGTCCAGCCATCGGCGTAGATCCCATGGCCTACATCCTCATCTGTGAAGACGAGCCGCACATTGCCTCCGGGGTGAAGTTCAATCTCGAAGCGGAAGGACACCAGGTGACGGTGGCTGGGACCGGCGAGGATACGTTGGCGCGCATCGCCGCCGCGCCGGACGCGGTCGACGCGCTGATTCTCGACGTGATGTTGCCAGGCATCGACGGCTTCGAGGTCGCGCAGACCCTCCGGTCGCGCGGCTGGCTGCGTCCCATTCTGATGTTGACGGCCCGCGGGCGCGCGGAGGACGTGCTGCGCGGGTTCGAAGCCGGCACCGACGACTACCTGCCGAAACCGTTTGATTTGGCGATTCTCGTGGCGCGGTTGAACGCATTGCTGCGGCGTCAGCAATGGAAGGTCACGCCTCCGCCGCCGGATGTGTTTGTGTTTGCCGGCCGGACCGTGGACTTCGCGGCGCAGGAACTGCGCGTCGACGACACGGTGCATCCGTTGACGCTGATGGAAGTGAACCTGCTGCGGTATCTTGTCCAGCGCGACGGGCAGACCGTGTCACGCAAGCAACTGCTGGCCGAGGTCTGGAACGTGCACGAAGACACCGACACCCGCGCGATCGATCACTTCATGTCGCGCCTGCGCAAGTACATCGGCGAATCACCGACGCACCCGAAACACCTGCTCACGGTGCGAGGGGTGGGGTACAGGTTCGATTCGGGCACGTAAGGCCCGCTGAACTGCAGCGGGCCAAGCCGGCGCCCTCCAACCCAGGGCGCCCTACTTGTTCGTGACCCTGTACAGCTTGGTCGCCGTGCGCACGTAGAGGCTGTTGGCATCCGCAGCGGGCGTGGCGAGGCTCATTTCGCCGAAGCTGTTTTTCGCCAGCTCCTTGTATTCGTCGGCGGCCTCGAAGACCACGACATCGCCGTCTTCGCTGGTCGCGTAGATGCGGCCCTGACTGGCGAGTGGCGACGCCGAGAACGTGAGGCCACCACCGCCGACGCGCGCCTTGTAGAGTTCCTTGCCCGTTTCGGCATCAGCGACCTGCAGGATGCCGTTGTCGTTGATCGAGTACACGCGCCCGCGGTAGACCAGGGGCGAGCCGGTATAGGCCGCAAACCGCGGCTGAAACCACGACACAAACTCACTCGTCGTCTGTCCCTGGGCCAGGGAGATATCCCCGGAGGCGCCGGGCTTGACGGCAAAGAGCGGGCGATTGGTTTCGCCCTGCGATCCGGAGCCGACGAACAACATCCCCCCGGCGGCGACCGGACTGGGTGTGGCCTGCGTCATGCCGCGCATCCGCCACAGTTCCTTCCCATCCAGACCGTACGAGACCACAAGGCCTTTCCCGATGGTGACGATTTCGGTACGGCCACTGTGGGTCCAGATGAACGGCGTCGCCCAGCCGGACTTCGCACGGCCTTCAAAGGCGGATCGATTGACCGACCACACCTCTTTGCCGGTCGTCGCATCAAGCGCCGTGAGAAACGACTCCCCTTCGTTGTCGTGCAGTTGATACACGCGCCCGCCATGCACGATGGGCGACGATGCGGTGCCGAAGTCGAGATAGATCGGCTGCGGTGGCCAGGTCTTCTTCCAGACGAGTTCACCGGTCATCGAGTACGCAAACACGCCGACGTTGCCGCCAAACGAGGCGTAGACCCGCTCCCCATCGGTGGCCGGTGTTTCGGACGCGTAGGTATTCTTGCGGTGGCGTCCGCCCACCGGTTTGCCCTTGTGGGCCTCGTGCTGCCACGCGATCGTCCCGGTGTGTGCATCAAGGGCGTACACCATGTAGCGCACTTCGGTGGCTTCCTCGGCGAGCTCGATGTCCCGCGCCGTCACCAGCCGGTTGACTTCTTCGGGTGGCAGCCCCTTGGCCGTGAGCTCGGCCACGTAGTCGTTCCCGTAGATGCCCGTCGAAGGCGCCTTGAATTTGCCGGCGTTGATGGCGGCCGTCACAAACACCCGATCACCCCAGACGATTGGCGATGACCAGCCTCGTCCGGGAATCTCGGTCACCCACGACACGTTCTCCGTGGGCGAAAACTTCACGGGCAACGTCGCGGCATCGGCGACCCCCGCCGCGCCGGCACCCCGGAACTGCGGCCACCCAACCACCGGGGCCTGGCCTGCCATCGTCGCCACGCCCGCACACACCACGGCCAACCCACCGATCAGGATCTGTCGCATCTGCGGATCGTGTCTGGAAACGCTCCGATTGACAAGCCGGTGTACACGAACGGACGGTCCGAGGGGATGGCCGACAGTCCGCAGGCCGCAGGCCGCCAGCGCGTCGTGGCGCCGGGCCGTCGCCTCCGGGGATCGGTGCGACGAATGCCTCCCCGCGCGCCCGGGACCAGAAAGAGCGTATGGTGGACAGAGATGCCCAGCTACAAACCCCTCCACTCCTTCCTGCAAGGGCGCTACGCCGACCGGCTCGTGCTGACCTTCGGCCAGTTGGAGGATTTGCTGGGCTTTCCGCTGCCGCCTGAAGCGCGCAGCGATCCGAACTGGTGGGTGGCAGGCGCCGCGCAGACCGAGCAGAGTTCCGCCTGGACCACCGCCAATCGCAGCGCGGCTGCAAATCTGTCGGCAGCGATCGTCCTGTTCGAACGCACGTGACGCCGCACTGCGGACTGCGAACTGGAATACACTCTAACGCGTGAGGTGTGCCGTATGGGTTTGATGGATCTGATCAAGGGCGAGTTCATTGACGTCATCGAGTGGAACGATGACTCCCGCGACACGTTGACATGGCGGTTTCCTGACGAAGACAAGGCCATCAAAAACGGCGCCCAGCTCATCGTCCGTGAGTCGCAGGCCGCGCAGTTCATGTACCTGGGCGAGTTTGGCGACCTGTTCGGCCCGGGCAAACACACACTCGTCACCGACAACATTCCTGTTCTCACCAAACTGAAGTCGTGGAAGTACGCCTTCAACGTCCCGTTCAAGGCCGACGTCTTTTTTGTCACCACGCGCCTGTTCACCGGCAACAAGTGGGGCACTGCCAACCCCGTCATGATGCGCGACGACGACTTCGGCATCGTGCGACTGCGGTCGTACGGCACGTTCGACTTCCGGATCACACAACCCGCGCTCTTCATCAAGGAAGTGGCAGGCTCCGACCATCACTTCCGCCTCGACGAGTTTGCCGACACGATGCGGTCGCGCATGGTCTCGGTCTTCAGCGAAGCGCTGGCCGAATCGAAGATCCCCGCGCTTGATATCGCGACGCGGTATTCCGAACTCGGCGAAGCATTGCTGCCGCTCATCAACGGCGCCCTCTCGTCCAAGTACGGCCTCGAGCTCACGAGCTTCATCGTCGAGAACGTCTCGGTGCCACCGGACGTGGAGGCCGCCATCGACAAGCGGTCGAGCATGGCCGCGGTGGGCAACCTCAACGACTACGTGAAGTTCCAGATGGCGCAGGGCATGGCCAGCGGCAACGGCGGCGCGGGCGGCACGGCCGCCGAACTCGCCGTCGGCTTCGGCATCGCGCAGCAGATGATGAAGGAGGGCTTCGCCTCACCGACACCACCTGCACCACCCACGCCACCTACGCCACCCACACCGTCGCTCCTTTCCCCCGCCGACGTCGCCGCGCGCCTCGGCGTGCCCGAGGCTGACGTCATGGCGATTCTCGAAAGCGGCGAACTGAAGGCCAAGAAGATCGGCGCCAGCTACCGCGTCACGCAGGCCGCACTCGACGCCTATCTCGCGCAATGAGGCTGCCCCCCCTGAAGGGCGGCCCTACGTTCTGCCACGGTCTCGCGAATGACTGACCAAATCACTGCCCGCGAAAAACACGCGTGTCCGGCCTGCGGCGCGCAGGCGGAATGGAATCCGGCCAAGCAACTGCTCATCTGCCCGTTCTGCGGCATCGAGTCGCCCTACGAGGAACACAAGGCCGCCGGCGTCGTCGAGGAACTCGACCTGATCGCGATGCTCCGGTCGTTGCCGGAGTCCGCCAAGGGGTGGGATACCGCGCGGCGCAGCGTGCAATGCCAGAGCTGCAAAGCCGTGATGGTGTTCGACCCGGCGAAGGTCGGCAAGAACTGCGAATTCTGCGGCTCCCCCGCGTTGGTGGATTACGACGATGTGCAGGCGCCGGTGCGGCCGCAGAGTCTGCTGCCGTTTGTGGTGTCGCAACACGACGTGCGCGACCAGATGAAGCGCTGGTATGCGAGCAAGTGGTTTGCGCCGAACGCCTTCAAGAACAAATCGCTCATTGACCAGTTGCACGGGCTGTACATCCCCTACTGGACGTTTGACGCGAGCGTCCACTGCCCGTGGACGGCGGAGGCCGGGCACTACTACTACACGACCGAGACCTATCGCGACAGCCAGGGCCGCACGCAGACGCGGCAGAAGCGCCACACCCGGTGGGTGCCGGCCGCCGGCGAAATCGACCATGTGTTTGACGACGAGCCGGTGCCGGGAACAAAGGGTGTTGAACATCGTCTGCTCCGTGCCGTGGAACCCTTTCCCACGCAGCAGGTCGTGCCCTACGACACCGCATTCCTCTCCGGCTTCGTGGTTGAGCGCTATCAAATCGATCTCGAAGAGGCCGCGAATGCTTCGGTGCAGCAGATGCATGCACACCTGCAGGGGTTGTGTGGAGCGGAGGTCCCCGGCGACACCTATCGCAACCTGCAGATTCACCCGGATTTCTCGAAGCAGACTTTCAAGCATCTGCTTGTGCCGATCTGGGTGCTCACCTACAAGTACGGCTCACGGTCGTTCCAGGTCGTGGCCAACGGCTCCACCGGCACCATTGCCGGCGACTACCCCAAGAGCTTCTGGAAGATCGCCGGGGTCGTCCTGCTGGCGCTCATCGTGCTCCTGATTTTCCTCGCAGTGCAGGGCTGATCCGGCACGTGGGGCGCACTGGGGTGCAGTGCGCCGTGATGGCGCGCTGAACCCCAGCGCGCCCTACGTACTCCCAGCTACGTACTCCCAGCTCACATAGAATGTCTGTTGTGGCACAACCAGTTCGCCTGGCCTTCCTTGGGTGCGGGTTCATCACGAAGGTACACAGCCGGAATTTGCGCTCATTGAGTGCGGATATCCAATGCGCGTACGCGAGCCGGGACCTGAGCAAGGCCGAGGAATTCAAGCGCCGCTACCAGGGTGCCGCCGCGTATGGCAGCTACGAGGCGGCCATCAAGAGCGACCAGGTGGACGCGGTCGTGATCGCCGTGCCGCCGAAATACCATCTGGACCTCACGCTACAGGCCCTGGCGGCCGGCAAGCACGTCGTGCTCGAAAAGCCCGCGCTGCTCACCATGGCGGACTATGAAACGGCGCTGGCCGCTCGCAACGCCGCCGGCAAGGTCATCATCGTCGGCGAAAACGATCACTACAAACCGCTGGCTGTGCGCCTCAGGAAGTTGCTGGCGGATGACGTGATTGGCGACATGCTGTTCGGCCACTTCACAACCCTGGCGAAGATGCCCAAGAAGGCGGACGACTGGCGCAACGATGAATCGATGGCCGGCGGTGATGCGTTCTTCGAGGAAGGGATCCACTGGCTGCACATCGCCGGGAGCCTGGGACCGAAGATCGTGACGATTCACGGGTATCGGCCACCGCCGCGCCTGGATGGTCCGGACAAGCGCATCAAGAGCATGCTTGTGGCGTTCAAGTACGACAACGGCGCGGCGGGTGCGCTGTATTACTCCCGTGAGGTTCCGTCACTGCTGCGCGGGCTGCGGTGGTCGAAGTTGTTTGGACGCGACGGCATCATCACGTTTGAATCCAACGGCGTGTTCGTGCTTGTCAGGGGCAAGCACTGGATCCCGAAAGTCCTGTTCCCCGGCTTCAAGGACATCCGCGGCTACCAGGCGATGTATCGCGACTTTGCGCATGCCATCCGTACTGGCGGCCAGCCCGAAATGAGCCTCGAACGCGCGATCGAAGATCAGGCGCTGATGGATCAGGTGTACGCGAGCCTCTGACGCTCTCTCGCGGGTTCATGGCTCATCGGTTCGTGGTTCATGGTGCCGTTACTGGTGCACGGTGCTGGGTTCAAGGTTCAGGGTTGCTTCTGGGTTCCGCACCGATGAACCTATGAACCGATGAACCATGAACCCTCGCGCAGCGGCACCCACTCGCGAAGACTGTTCACGAACCACAGCCCTGTCGCCTTCGGAAGGTCGTCCACGCTGACAATGGCTTCCCCCACCTGGCCTGAGTCGAGCAGATGTTGTCTGAAGACTCCGGCCAGCAGGCCGGACGTGCGCGCAGGCGTCACCAATCGACCGTCCAGTTCGAGCACCACGTTGCCGCGGGTGAACTCCGTGAGTTCGCGGCGCTCGTTCCACAGCAACACATCCCACACGTCCGGATGCTCTGCCTTGTGCCGCTCATACACCTCACGCCTCGTGGTCTTGTGACAGAGCCAGCGATTGGAGGAGCCCACGGGCGTGGAGGCGAGTGCATAGGTCGGATGCCCGGGCGTTGGGTCGAGTGGCTCGGAGGTCACGGTCAGGTGGCCGGCGCGCGACAAGGACAGACGAACTCGATGAGGAGATGGGGAGATGGGGAGATGAGGAGATGGGGGAATGGGGAAGCCGAAGTACTCGGCTGACGCCTGAAGGCGGGCGAGGTGGCCTTCGAGGCGCACATAGGCGCCGTTCTCGTAGCGCAGGGTTTCGATCAGTGAAAACGGCGACCTGACTTCGAGGCAGGCGGCTTTCTGCATGGCCTCGGCGTGTTCGTCGGCTGCGGTGGAGTCCCACGTGATGCCTCCGCCGACACCGTACTCGGCGCGGCCGGACGGACGATGCACACCAATGGTGCGGATGCCCACGTTGAATGTCGCGCGGCCGTCGGGTGAGGCGTAACCAATCGCGCCGCAATACACGCCCCGAGGCGCGTGCTCGAGATCAGCGATTAAACGCATGCTGCTCGACTTCGGCGCTCCAGTGATCGACCCAGCTGGAAACAAGGCGCGAAAGATGTCGGTCAGCGTCGCATCCGGTCGAAGCGTCCCTTCCACGGTGGAGACCATCTGCCAGACCGTGGGGTAGCGATGCACATCAAACATCGACGTGGCCTGCACCGACCCCACCCGACAGACGCGCGTCAGGTCGTTCCTGCACAAGTCAACGATCATCACGTTTTCAGCGCGATTCTTCGCGGACGTACGCAGCGACTCCCCCATCGCACGGTCCTCTTCGTCCCATCGGCCCCTCGGCGCTGTGCCCTTCATCGGCTTCGTCACGAGGCGGTCGCCGTCGCGATGAAAGAACAACTCCGGCGACAACGAGAGCACGGCCCAATCGTCGGTCTCGATGAAGGCGGCGTACGGGACCTGTTCGGCGGACGACAGCTGCGCGTAATAGCGGTCCAGGCGTCCAGGGGTCCAGGGGTCCAGGGGTCCGGCCGCCGGCCGGAGATTGGCGCTCAGACGGAAGGTGTAGTTGATTTGATATGTCTCGCCGTCGGCGATGGCTTCGCGGATGGTGGCCACGCCGTCGCTGTGGGCTTCGCGTGAGAGCTGCGGTGTCCACTCGACCACAGGCGCCCCCGCCTCGTCCGGCGCCACCAGTGGATCGGCCTGGCGCAACTCGCGGAAGACACCGAAGCAGACCAGCGGCATCGCACCGGCCGACTGCGTGACGAGCGCGGGGTCGAAGGCCGCGGCGGCCTCGTAGCCCACCCAGCCTGCGATGTGGAATCCGTCGCGCAGGGCCTGTTCTGCGGCAGCCATGACCGGGCCCACCTCGGCAACAGTCCGCGCCTCAAGCACCGCGACCAGCGCGTCACATCGCACCGGCTGGCCGTCAGCCAGAAAATCAAATCGCGCGCGCACGCCCCAGTGTAGCCCTGCCCGGGTTACCGCGGTCCTCGCAGATATCGCAGCAGGTCGCTATCGGTGCCAAGCACGACTCAGCGTGACGACCACCGCAGCACGAAGGTCGTCTCTTCGCCGGTCTTCTTTCCGTGATCTTCCAGCAGATCGGCGACGGGAAACGTGTCGATCCGCCGGTCCTCAGACAGATTCCCGCGCGAGGACGACACGAACCGGGCCTCGCCAGCGCGACCCGGATAGTCGAGGCTTCAAACAACGCGGTCAGATCGTCGTCAATCAGATCTTCATCGACCTTTGTGTCTGCCTCGATCGACCACGTCCACTCAAAGCACACGACGCGACGGTCCTCCTCGACATACCAGGTGGAGACGACGTCCTTCTTCAGACATCCACCTGCCACCAGTGCGGCGCCGATGACGAGGGCCAACATTCCCAGGCGAAAGGGCATGAACGTGACTGCACAGAAAAACGGGCGACGGGGAACGTTCCCCGCCGCCCGCGATTGGCGCGCTGCACACCAGCGCGCCCTACTGCCTCCCGGACCCCTGGACCCCCGGACTCCTGGACTCCTGGACTTCTGGACTCCTGGACTCCCGGCCGACAAACGTCAGTACCGGTAGTGGTCCGGCTTGTAGGGCCCGTCCACCGGCACGCCGATGTACTTGGCCTGTTCCGGCGTGAGCTTCGTCAGCTTGACGCCGAGTTTGTCGAGGTGCAGCCGCGCCACCTTTTCGTCGAGGTGCTTCGGCAGCACGTAGACCTTCTTCCCGTACTTCGAGGTGTTGTTGAACATCTCGATCTGCGCGATCACCTGGTTGCTGAAGCTCGCCGACATCACGAAGCTCGGGTGACCGGTCGCACACCCAAGGTTGAGCAGGCGGCCTTCCGCGAGCACGAGCACGCTGTGCCCATCCGGGAACACGAACTCGTCAAACTGCGGCTTGATGTTGATGCGTTCAACGCCCTGCTTCTTCAACCCGGCCATGTCGATCTCGTTGTCGAAGTGGCCGATGTTGCCGACGATGGCCTTGTCCTTCATCCTGGCCATGTGGTCGACCGTGATGATGTTGTGGTTGCCCGTCGCGGTAATGAAGATGTCGGCCGTCGCGACCACGTCTTCAAGCGTCGTCACCTGGTAGCCTTCCATCGCAGCCTGCAGCGCGCAGATGGGGTCGATTTCCGTGATGATGACACGCGCGCCCTGGCCCTTGAACGCCTGCGCACAGCCCTTGCCGACATCGCCGTAGCCGAGGACGACCGCGACCTTGCCGGCGAGCATCACGTCGCTCGCGCGCAGGATGCCGTCGGTCAGTGAGTGGCGGCAACCGTACAGGTTGTCGAACTTCGACTTGGTGACCGAGTCGTTGACGTTGATCGCCGGGAACAGCAGCGTGCCCGCGTTCATCATCTCGTAGAGGCGATGGACACCCGTCGTGGTCTCTTCGGTCACGCCCTTGATGGCGGCCGCGACCTTCGTCCAGCGACCCGGATTCTCCTTGAGCTGCGTGCGGAGCAACTCGAGGATCACGCCCCACTCTTCGGGATCCTTGTCCGCATCAAACGCGGGAACCTTGCCGGCCTTCTCGTACTCGACGCCCTTGTGCACCAGCATCGTCACGTCGCCGCCGTCGTCGAGAATCATGTTCGGACCGGAGCCGTCGGGCCACATCATGGCCTGCTCCGTGCACCACCAGTATTCCTCGAGCGTTTCACCCTTCCAGGCGAACACGGGGATGCCGCGGGGATTCTCGACTGCCCCCTCGGGACCGATGGCCACACCCGCCGCCGCGTGATCCTGCGTCGAGAAGATGTTGCACGAGACCCAGCGCACGTCGGCGCCGAGCGCGGTCAGCGTTTCCATCAGGACGGCCGTCTGGATCGTCATGTGGAGCGAGCCGATGATCTTCGCGCCCTTGAGCGGGAACTGGCCCTTGTATTCGGCACGAATGGACATCAGGCCGGGCATTTCGAACTCGGCGAGACGGATTTCCTTGCGGCCCCACTCGGCCAGGCTCAGGTCGGCCACTTTGAACGGAAGTCGCCCGGCGGCCTTCGCCAGGTCAAACGCGTGAGGTGTCATCGTTGCGGTTGTCATTACTGTCTCCTTGAGTGCGAACTAAGATTTTCTGCCGACTGCCACGAACAAGCCGGGCCCGTTGGCGCTGGGGTCTTCGGGCAGGTGTGTCACGGCCGACTTGCCAAAACCGGCCTGCGTCAGGAACTTGCGCATCTGATCGTCGCCAAACCCGAGCCAGACGTGGCCCATCTGCTGCCGATATTCCTCATGATGGTGCGTCGTCATGTCCACGATGAGCAGGCGCCCGCCGGGTTTCAGGACGCGGCCGGCTTCGATCAGTGCCGCCACCGGGGACGGGACGTGATGCAGGACCAGCATCATCACAGCGGCGTCCAGCGTCGCGTCCTTCAGCGGCAACGCTTCGAGCGTGCCGACGCGCCACTCGATATTGCGATGCGCCGATGCGCGTGTTTTCGCGGACGCGAGCATTTCTTCCGACGCATCGACGCCGATGACACGCCCGACGTGCGGTGCGAGCGCGGCCGTTGCGACGCCGGTGCCGCATCCCAGGTCGCCGACCACCCAGGTGTCATCGAGCAGACTCAGCAACGCGGTGGACAGGAAGTCACGCCCGAACAGGTCGTCACGCACGAGATCCCACTGCCCTGCCGACGTCGCGAAGAAACGCTGCGACGTGGCCGTGCGCAGTTTCAGCACACGTTCAAGGCGGCGGACATCCTGCGCGGCTGACGGCCGGTCAGCCAGCTGGTCGCGCGTGATGCGCCACAACTGCCCGCGTGAGTCGTCCTGAAACGCCAGCGTGTAATACCGGCTGGTGCCGTCGCGTCGGGCCGCCAACCAGCCGGCGTCCGAGAGCACCTTCAACTGACGGCTGACCGTGGACTGCGGCAGTTGCAGCACCGTGCACAGTTCCGACACCGTCAGCTCGTAATCCTCCACCACGGCCAGCATGCGGCAGCGGGTGGCGTCGGCCAGGGCCGAGAGGGAATCGAGGAGGAGCGGGGCAGCAGCAGGCATCAATCTTATAAATCCGTAAATCCGGATGTAAGGATATGACACCAGCCTCGCCTTGTCAAACTGTGTGATTCACCGTGTCACCAGCGCGCCGAGACACCCCCCGCAGGGTCGTCACGGTGCCGACGGCAGGCAGCCACCGATACGCGGTGGCCACAGCGCCGGCCACACAGCCCGCGGCGTTAGCACCGGTGAGCCAGCCCAGACGACGACCAATACCAGCGTGATCTGTCTGGATCAGTTGCTGCGACAGGCTGAACCCAAGCCCCATCAGTGCGGCTGGCAGAGTCAGCAGGAGCCCCGGACGCAAACACGGCAAGAAGCCAAAATTTGTCGCTATTTAACTTATTCAGCATAACTTTTATGCTTAATAGAAACCTGTTTATGCTACTTTAATGCGCATGCCAACCACCACTCCCCTTCGCGACTTTCTTGAAATCCCGTACGACAAGCTGGAAGAGATGAATCTGACCA
>Ga0222714_10000344_pt1 | contig 55523 bp, 63 predicted proteins | sample C33_3DmetaG_FD_165048 | JGI IMG/M metagenome (GOLD analysis project Ga0222714, IMG submission 165048) | Estuarine water microbial communities from San Francisco Bay, California, United States - C33_3D | ecosystem: Environmental > Aquatic > Marine > Unclassified | place: USA: California... | reverse complement strand
TTTTATTTTTATTTTATTTTTATTTTTATTTTTATTTTTATAAATCTAACTAATCCCAATCCGCCCAGCTTTTACCGATGTAGGCACTAAAATCTGATGAGTAAGCTGATTGGGGTTGTGCCTCCTCCTTTTTTGAAGGTTGCGCTTGTTCCTCCGAAATGGGTTCATAAACTTTTATCGGTGTTCCTGCAATTTTACTCCAACCAGACAAGATAGAATCACTTGCTTTTTTTGCGACCTTCTTTTCTGAAATCTCAGGAAAATTTGTTTTATGCGCGATTTCTTTTAATCGTTGTTCCAATTCTTCGCTTTCATGTTGCTGTTCTTTCTCTTCTTCTTCTTTGATTAATTTCTGTAATTGTTCAAAATGCGTTTTTTGTTTCGGTTTTTCTTGTTTCGGTGGGGCCATCTGGACAGCTGGCACGCGGGCGGTGGACATTTGTTGTTGTTGTTTATTTTTTTTGGGTTCTTTGCAATATTTCACGGTGTGGCCACATTTACCGCAGTTCCTACATTGTAAACTCAATAAATAAGTACACGCTGTTTGCCCGGCGTCATTTCGTAAAGGATGAGAGGAATTCTTTCCCGCATGAAAGCACACTTTACAAAATGGTTTCTTCGTGGATGATGATGACATTTTCTTATCGCCTTATTTGCTTGGTTGCTTCTTTGTTTGTTGGGTTATATGTGGATAGCTTAATAACGAAAAAGTATTTCAATTTTTTGAAATTAATCATTAAAATCGTACATTTTATTTTAAATTTTAAAATTTAATATTGAAATAATTTATTAATTCTTCACATACAAATTCTATAATTTTCTTAGGCATATTTGTATATTCTTCATTATATTGAATCAACTTATTTCTTAATCTTTTTACTATTTCTTCGCATGTCTTTACATCTGTACAATGATCTGCGCTAGACATTAACATACATTCTATTTCTTCTTCTTTATTTTCTTCATACATAATTGAAATATCGTATTTATATATCTCTTCATGCATTATAAATTGATGTGTATTTAACACTTGATTATAAGTATATTTAATCATTTTATACAATCGGCACTTTAGAATAATATGATATATAATTATTAATAAATATATTTCAATTTATTAATAATTATATATCATATTATTTAGTTATTTCATAAAATAATAATTATATATACTTATTGTATAATGCCTACTAAAAGAATTTTACGTAAAAAAACTGCCCCGAAAACTTTGAAAAATGCAGGCAATAAAAAAATATATAAAGATACAGTTTATTGTTTTTTACAAATGTTAAATACTATTAAACTTTATCACTGGAAAACCACTGATTACGCAACACATAAAGCAACTGATCAACTTTATTCAGACCTTAATGGAAAGGCGGATGAATTTGTGGAAGTATTGCTTGGGAAAAGCGATGGAGCCGGTAAGAACAGAGCCATGATTTTAAATATTAAATCCATTTCGGTACGTTCTTTTAATAATAACAATCAATTAAAACAAGAAATTGAAAAATATAAATCATTTTTGATTAGTTTTACTAATAATTCACAAATGAAGAAACATTATAATGCAGACCTTCTTGCTATTCGTGACGAAATATTAGCATTATTAAATCAATTTTTATATCTTCTAACACTCCATTAAGAGAGAAAATAATAATATAATTTCATATTATATTATATTATATTATATAATATGAAATTTCAAAGATTTTTTAGTCAATCTGGTGATTTAATTTTTAGCAAAACACCAAAATTTATATTCGGAGACATCAGTAAAATAATAATGTCTTTTTTTGCTATTTTTATTAATTTATTTAAAAATATTGGGGCGTTTATAATGTCTTTTATTACAATGATTCAAGGCTTTTTTGGTATTATTCAGGAATTTTTTCAAATTGTTGGTGATATATTTCATTAAAATAATAAATTGAAATGATTTTATTTGTATAATTTATTTAATATACAAATAAAATGGAGGACCCAAAACCTAGAAAAGGCAAGGATGGTTTAAAGAAAGATCAGAAAATAAAAGCTCATGCTGACCGTCTTGGAAGCGCCAAACATATAAGAATGAAAGAACAAATGATGTTGAATAAAAATAAAAATAATAAATAAAAAATAAAAAAGAACCTTACCTTGTTCTCTTTTCTAACTAACAAATTTTTTATTTATTTTTATTTATTTATTTTTATTTATTTATTTTTATTTATTTATTTTATTATATACATTTTTGGTTTAGAATTAATTAACAATATTCCCATTCACATCAATAAGGTCTGGAATATCATCGTCATCCTCATCGCTGCTTTCGGCCACCAGTTCAGGAACTGGTTCGTCATTATCTTGTTCGTCGTCTGAAATGTCTTCCACCGCATATGGCGCTTCTGAAGACGTTTGCACATGATAATGCTGTTTGTCGAGGTAAATCGTATATTTCACGATTCGGCTGCGAATGTGATTCATCGCCTGAATTACAGCATTGGCTGAAGGTCCCCAAAACATAAACTGCTGGCTGTCATGGTGATACCAAATCAAATCAATGTTGCAGTTTTGAGTAGTCATCTTGAGAAAATAACCATCCGAACCAATAACCCGTTTAAGCGATTCTGGTGCTGGTGGCGCTTTAAATGTGCCATATGTTGTAGCCCTGTGGCGTTGGCCAATGCGTGCCAAGAGAATAGGAATATATTCAGGGCTAATACATTGTAAATTATTTGTAACCTGGCACATTTCTTCAAGCGGTCGCCCCGTTTGAACCAACCAATAAGGCTTGGTCGGTGGTTGATATGATGGTTCCCGGAACGAATTCATATCAACATCACACTCTTCGGGAACAGAGTGATCTTCGGGCATACGAGTCATGTTGCCATTACCGTGAGCTAAGGCATGGCTCATACTTCGTTGTAATTGTGGCACTTGTTGGGTTTGTTGGGTTTCAGAACTCATGATTGATTGGATGACTGGGTGTAATGAGGATTGCTTAGTAGCAAAAAAGCGTTTCAATTTTTTGAAAAACGGTAAAAAAATCATTAAAATTTATTACATTAAAATACTTATACATTGTTTATATTAGACCAAATAATTTTACTTTTTAATATATTGGATTAAATCTTCTATTTTTTGTTTTAATATTAACAATTCTTCTACTAACTCTTTATTTTGGGTTTCTAATTCTATAATTCGTTTATCTTTTTCATTATTGTTATTAATATTCAAACTATGTAAAGATAATGGAGATGGAGCTTGGTGATTTGGTGGAAGATTGTGCATGTTTACATTTTCTTCTGGTCTAGGATCTTCTGTATAATTTTCTGGTTCAGCATATGGATATGTATCATAATATATATCATTACTCCAACAATTACATTGAGCACAACCATCCCAAATATTACCACAATTCTCACATTTTATTAAATTATTTTGTAGTAAATATATAGTCAATTCAGATAAACTCAATTCATTTATGTAAATAGGATTACTATCATTACTGTAAATTTGTTCGGACAACCTCCCATATACACACGCATAACAAACTGGTTCATTTAATTTATATGGAATGCTATAATAAAATGAACCTATTTTTTCTTCTTCTGGCCAACTACAATCATATCCATGCCACCCACAGACAGAACAATCATTTTCTTCATTTTCTTCATCATGTTTGTACATTTCTTTTAGAAACTTAATTGTTGTATTAAAATGTATATGATCTATTTTATTTATTAAATGGTAGTTTCTGATAGAAAGATATAAACGAATTACTTCTTTACTTAAAAGGTTAAAATCTTGTTCACATATATTTATAGCAATCTCTGTAGATACTTCTATGTTTTCTAAAGTATAAATACTCAAAAATAATTTTTCTGCGAATTGTTCACTAAAATAGTGGTTATTCATATAAGGAACAATAAATTGTATAAAAGATTTTTTGAATTGTTCTCTATTCTCTTGATTATTTCCTTCCCTTTTAAGTTCATAATAAATTCCTACAGCAGTAATCGCAAAAGGCCTCTTAACAATAAAATTGGTTTGGTTATTCATTTTATACTAAGATAATCCGAGGTGTAAAAGTTATAATTATTAATAAAGTGTTTCAATTTTATTAATAATTATTAATATCCCAATAAAAAAACCTACCTTATTTTTGTTTTTTATAACTTTTAACATTTTATTTTATTATAATTATTTAATTTTACAACTTTCCACACTTTGTTTTGTGACCATGGACCCAATCATTTTTTTGACAATCAATAGAACAATACCTCACTGTGCCTCCGCATTTTCCTCCACACTTTCGCGTTTTACACACAATATCACAATATGAACACGCCGGAGTAGGAGGCACAACTTTGAAGGTTTTTCTGGAAATATACTTCATCGCATCCCTCCAGCCATTTGTATAACCGTCGCGCCATTCATAATTGCATCCAGCGCATCCAAATTCATTCTTATCATCCTCTTCGTCTTCCTCTTCATCATCCTCTTCGTCGTAATCTTCATCATCCTCTTCGTCGTAATCTTCATCATCCTCTTCGTCTTCCTCTTCGTCGTCGTCCTCATCATCCTCTTCGTCGTCGTCCTCATAATTTTCATAAGCCTCTTTCATTTTCAAATAATACGTTCTGTAAATTTCGCTCCGACCACTCTTGGTCGGACAATTATTAAGAGCCACATTTCGCTCATTAACTAATTGGGGCGAGAAACTCATATACTTAGAAGTCATGCTAGTAGATTCCATGATGAAGGCTGGTGATATGTAAGTTCATATACCTATAATACGATTTCAATTTTTTAAATAATTAAAATAAATTAAATACACCTTATGACGTTAGGGTGGTAAAACTGAATTAAATTAAATACATTTTTTATTCATTATCTTTTTTATACTGTTTCATAAAATCGCAATTTAATAATTGTTCTTCTGTAATGTGGTGTTGCCAATATAAAACATTATTTATATAAATCTCTTCATCCTCTTCATCTTTTGCGTATCTATTATCTGGAACTAATAAATATTCCACACAAAAATCAGGACTAAGTGTTTGTGTATGTAATATTGCCCATAATGTAAATTCTGTAATATTTTCTTTCAGATATTCAATTGAATATAAATTTTTATTTTTATATAAGTCACCGTCTCTTTTAAAATAATCGTTCATTTATTAGCTCTTAATATTAATCACTATAATATTATACTAATCAATTTTATTATTAAATATAATATTATAATATATTAATGAGCAGGTATAAATCATTTATTCATTTTGGGTGTTGGAATTATAATAAATGTGATTCATCTAATCTTGCTGAACCAGTTACCCAAGAAGATTATAATGTAACCAAAGTAATGAAAACTATTAAAAAATATATTGAAAGAAGTGATCCAGTTCCAGATTTTTTAACAGTGGCAGGCGATAATTATTATTTTGTTAAGAAAAAAAAAGTGGGCGTTAAAGAAAAAGAAAAAGAATTTAGTCCAGAATTTTTATTATCTGGTTTTAATTGTCTACCAAAAGATATAAAAAAATTCGTTCTAATTGGTAATCATGATTTAGAAAATATAGAAAATCCTTTAAAAGACCCTGATTGTAGTATACTTGAGATTCAACAAAAATTTGCGTCTGATGCGAGTAATAATGTGGAACTAGACATTGACAGAAAAGGTCCTATTATGCATCATGTATTAGATGAATCAACGATTGTTATTATGTTAGATACAACTATGTACGAAACATCTGAAAAATCTATTAATAAAGGCATGAAGTGTTATCAAAGAATGTTTGAAATAAATGAGTTGGATGTTCCTGATAATGTTGCAGTAGAAAAAATAAAGGTTATGAGAGAAAATCAAAAACAAAGATTAGGTCAATATATATCTAGTTTAAATGCTGAAACAATAAAAAATATAATTGTAGTTGGTCATCATCCATTATTTAATCTAAAAACAAAAAAAGATGATGATTCTGGAAAGATAAAAACAAAAGAAGAAGTGATGCCGTTATTAAATGAATTATATTACGAATCAATATATTCTCCACTTCAAACAGTAAATTCGGACATAAAATATTTTTATTTATGTGCTGATTTACATCAATATCAAACTGGTACAGTTACTATTACTGCAGAAAGCAAGCCTTCTTTACTTATACACCAATATATAGTGGGCACAGGTGGGACAGAATTGGAGAAGAAGCCATATGATCATAGTAAAGACGGAGGTGTATCATTAACTACAGAAAAATATAAGATTAATTATGATATTATACCAAATGATAATGAATATACATATGGATTTTTAGTTTGTAAATTAGATACGGATAAGAATTTTTCGGCACAATTCATACCAGCAGATTCACCTGAATCCATGGGAGGCGGTTCATATAAAATGAAAAAGATAAGGAAAACAATGAATAGAAAAACAATGAATAGAAAAACAATGAATAGAAAAACAATGAATAGAAAAACAATGAATAGAAAAACAATGAATAGAAAAACAATGAATAGAAAAACAATGAATAGAAAAACAATGAAAAGGAAAACAATCAAAATGAAAACCATGAAAAGGAAAACCATGAAGAAAACAATAAAAAATATTAAGGAAATTTATTATAAAATTTAATAGATTTACAAAAAAATATTATAAATATATAAATGAAAATTATAAAAGATTATTCCAGAATTATAATTCATTTATTTGATTATGAATATCTTAAATTAATAAAATATGATACATTAAATAGAGAATATAATATAAAAAATAATATGAAACCCATTGTTCTTGTAAGTAATTCTTGGTATTGTAAAATGGATGAAGAAATTGAAAATATTTTAATTTTTTCAGATAATTATGAAATTATATTTTTATCAAATACGATAGAAGAACAGAAATATTATCGTGAAAAATTAAAAATTGAATGTTTATTTGTTAATCATAATACTTTTATAAATGAAACTCTATATTTTATTGAAGAAAATATAGAAAAAAAATTTGATATATTTGTAAATTCTACCTTTTCTCCTTATAAGAGATTAGAATTTACAAAATTAATAAATAATATTGCTTACGTTGGACGATATCCAGAAGATTATGACATTAAAAATATAAATTTAAATGAAAATGTGTGTTTTTTAAATTTCAAAGACAATATTTTTACGAAAGAAAATCACAGATGGATTAATCCGGAAGAAATAAATAAAATATCAAATAAATGCTTAATGGGAGGTATATTTTCAAAAATAGAAGGGAGTTGTTTTTCTTCTGGACAATATTTATTATGTGGATTGCCTATTATAAGCTCTAAATCTATTGGTGGTAGAGACATATGGTATAATGAAAAAAATATGATTTATTGTGAGGAATCTCCAGAAAGTGTTTTAAAATGTATTGAAATTGTTAAAAATATGTTGGATAAAAAATTATTTGATAAATATGAAATAAGAAAAACACATATTGAATTACAAGAACATTTTCGTAGTTATTTAACAAATTATATTATAGAAAAATTAAATGATAAGAATGTTGATATAAATTTTGAAATACTTAAAAAACAATTATCTTATTTTGAGTGGTAATTCGTAAAAAATGTATTATATGTATTTACAATTAGAAGAAAAATATAAAAAATAAAATTTTGTTTGTTGTATATATATTAATTAAAAATTTTATTCTTTACTTATATTATTTAAATTGTCATTACATAAATGATAAAAATCATAAAAATTATCAATATTTTTATGATTTATAAAATAAACTATTTTCACCACCACTATTTTCTGGATTAATATAATTAAACTTCTATATCATCTACATAGGAAGATTTATTTTTTTTACTTGGTTTAAGATTAATGTCTTCATCAAAATCATCAATATTTTTTTGTGTATTAAATCCCATTATTTTCTGTAAAATATCACCACCACTATTTTCTGGATTAATATAGTTATGCGGAAGAAAACACGTTGTTGCTGAAGGACAAAAGCATTTTAAAAAATTATTACATTTAAATCTAATCCAATGTGTCTGTCTAAGTTTTGCGTTAATAATCTCTTGTTGAAACATTTTATCTATCATTGAAAACGCCGTATTTAAAAACAAAAGTGTATGTATAATATTTTTTTTTTGTTTAAATAAATATGTATATCTTAAAGAATGCACATTATCAATATTATAATTTTTTTTCTTCTTTAAAGCATTAAGAAATCTTAATTCGTTTTTCAAATTTTTCAAATTAGTAAGTGTTTTTGATTTATAATCATCTATTTTTTTAATTATTGAAAATACATTTGTATTGTAAATGATTGGATATGTATAACGAATTTTTCTAGGAATAAGAAATTGGTTTGTTTCTTTTATTTCTGCTATTTTTTCTTCAATGCTTTTTATATTTTCAGCCATATTTTTAATAAATTCAATCTCACTCGCATGACGCTTTGAGAATAATTCATTTGCGAATAGTCTACTCTGATTTATTATGAATTTTCTTCTCTTTTCGAAATCATCTTCAATACAGGTAGATTTAATAAGTTGTTTATTTTCTTGTAATTGTTTTAATACATTATCAGATGTCAATAATGGGTCACTAAATAATAAAACTTGGCCTGATTGAAACTCTACATAAGTTTGTAATTTATCATATTTATGTGAAGATATTTTATGTGCTTCTGCTGAAGCATCTAATTTTAAATAATTTATAATTGATAAAATAAAAGCAACAAAGGCTGAAATACCGGAAAGAATAACAGAACCATGGGGATGGTCTTTAAACGAAGATTGCACAACACTAACCAGTGCTGATAAAAAAATAGCCGGAAGCATTAGACAATTGAGAATATTTACTGTATGTGAACGGGCTTCCATATAAATTGTTTTTTGACCTTTCAAATAACTTGCGAGAATATCTAAGGCAGAAGAATAACGATGAACGATATCTTGTTCATATGATTTATTAATTTGATTCTTGACTTCATTATATGATATTTTTTTATAATTAACATGATTCATATTATTATTTAATTCAGAATTATTACTATATTCCTCATCATTATCGCTTTCATCGCTATCATTATACTCTGTATCACTTGGTTCACTTCCGCAAATATTATCTTCAGTGTCTATTTTATTTTTAAAATTATTTTTTGTGTATAAAGGCACATATTTAGATAATCTAGGTTCTAATCTAGGTTCTATATCTATTACAACATTTTCCGGCGCACTATTATTATTTGTGTCATTATTATTTATGTCATTATCATTTATGTCATTATCATTTGTGTCATTATTATTTATGTCATTATCATTTATAATATTCATTGATATATTACTAGAAGACATTAGACCTTGTATATAATATATTATATTATTATATTATTATATTATTATATTATTATACTATGACTGATAAACAAACAACAAAGTGGGCTGGTTGGAAAAGGATTAAACCATCTACAAGAGAGCGAACAATAATGAAAAAAAAGTGCGGTAAAAAATGTTTTTTAGGGCCAAATAAAAGTTTCCCTATATGTAATAAAGGCACATGTAAAATAAATAAAAAAGGCATATGGGCCGCCTACATAAGAGCACGCGAATGGGGATCTAAAAAAATGAGAGCGAGTAAAAAGCATAGTAAAAGTTTTTATAATAAGATAGCCAGAAAATCGCGAAAATTATTAAAATTATAAGTATATATATAAAATTAAAAGGTATACATATAATAAGTCGTCAAATGAAAATCATCTCATGGAATATATTAGCCAACGAATTTATAAAAAAAGCAGATTACCCAATGATAAAAGGAAAAATGTTATTTAACCGAAAAGGCCGATTAACTCAAATTACTAGTATATTAAAAAATGTGAATGCTGATATTATGTTATTACAAGAAGTAATGCAAGCAGAATATAACTCTTTATCTGAAACCTTTGAAAAAGAATATTATATTATTAAAGGAAATACTATTAATTGGTATAATAAAAAATCATATAGTGGAAATGTAACATTTTTACGGAAAAATGTATTTTCACTCTCAGCAAATAAAGATAAAGCCTTGATTAAAGATTTAGAGTTTGGGCTTTATGTAAAGTGTTATTTTTTAGATAAGGTGAGTGAAAATGAACCAGAAAATGAAGCTAAAAATTTATGTGAAAATATATGTTCGGTTACATCATCAGCACAAAAGAGTAAAGTAAATAAAAATCTCGGCATTAACCCGAATTCAAAAGATAAATTAAAACCGATTGATATTATAAATGTTCATTTAGATGATATCTCTCACGCAAAAAGAATAGCGGAAATAAAAAGTATAGAAGAAGAAATAAAAAAAACCAAAAGTGTTATTTTAGGCGGTGATTTTAATCAAGATTATAAACCAAAAACAAATTTATATAAACTGCTTAATCAAGCAATGGGTTTAAAAATATATATCAAAGACCCTACTTATTTAATTGAAAAGAAAATGTGTATTGACCACCTCATGACGAAAGGATTTGGCGGAAACTCATGTGGCTGTGTTGTGAATAACTACGGCGATGACGTTTTACAACAATTTAATGAATATGGTTCAGATCATTTACCTATTATTATTAAAGTATAATTACATCATAAATTTTTTATTATTATTAAATTTTTTATTATTATTAAATAAATATTCTTTATTTAAATCTAGCATCATATTTTGATATTTTGTATGCCGTTGTTCAATGTCGCTATAATCTTCTCTTTGTATAACACTTAGAGGCACTATCAATAACCAAACATGTTTTTTTTGTAATTTCAACCAATACATATCAATCGCATAAGAACGATGATTTTCTGGTTCACGAATTAAATTATTAATACCTTGTTTAATATTTTCTATAAGAGTATCAAAATAATGACCATTAACTAAATAACATGTTGTAGTTTGACAATGACTAACACGAATGCATGTTTCGTCAATTTGTTGATACGGCGGAACATTATTTCCTCCAAGTAAAAGCACGTCCCAATTATTAACCCGTTTATTTTTAAAAAAAACATTTATTTGAGCATTAAATAATAAAGGATTTAAAAAAGTAGCATCATCTTCACAAATAAGAATGTATTCATAATTTCTTTCTTTTGCTAGTTTTAAACAGTGTAAATGACTCATACTACAGCCTACTCTACCATTTTGTAATTTTATGGCATTAAATCTCTCAAAATTTGTTAACCCAATATTTTTAAATTGTTCTTCAATGTGTTCTTTTCTATCTGTGCGATGATCTAAATTAATATAAAAAATATTTTTTATATCTGATAATGAATTTATATTAGTCATTATATTATGGTTATTAAATTAATTTTATATATTATTAAATTTAATTTAATTAAATTTAATTTAATTAACCTTTGATTACTGAATCAAATTTTTTAATAAGGTTTTCATGAGAATATTCAATTAAAAATTTTTCACAATAATTTACAGAATTTTCTAAACAATCTTTAATTGATGTTTTATATAGACATATACTATCATGATATATATTACGAAACATACAACTATCTGAAATGCCTAATGGTTTTTTTACTGATAACGCGTAATCAATTACACTTGAAATACTTCTTCCGTTCATATAATCATATAAAAAAATATTCATTGTATTAGATTTTAAAAATCTTAAAATATTTTCATTTGAAAAAAATGTGTGTGAAATCATTAATATAATTTCTTTTTTTTTATGTATATTTATCAATTTATTTCTAATATTATTAATAGTTTGTTCTTTGTTATTAGGGTCAAAGTGTGCTATAGGAATTATTAATTTTATTATTGCTCGTTCATAATTATTATTTATTAATGTAATAATTTTATCAAATCCTTTATTATCAAACCCAAATCCAAATGACCCAAAAATAGGTATATTATCATTTGTATACGCATTTATAAAAGAATTAACCTCCTCTGAAATTAAATTATCTTTATTAAATATTATATTATCTATATTTTCATATATTGGTCTGGGGATTGAAAATTTTTTTGGTGTTTCATCTTGGTTTGGTACTATGTCGCATATTATATCAAAAAAATGTCCTCTTGATTCATGTATAATTCCTATATTTTTAATCTTATTGTGTTTATATATATTCTCCGAATTTAACCATGGCATTGTGCATGAGTGATAATTAAATATTATTTTTATTAAATTTTTACTATTATCAAATATAAAATTTTTATATTCATCATACGAGTCAATCTCTTTATATATATAAGTTATATCATTGGATTTATATAAAATATTATACAAACGTAACCCATATTGATATACACCACAATTATGTATTTTATGATTTAAAAAGATAACATTCATTATATTATATTATATCATATTATATTATAATGAATAATACGTATAGTCAAGCATCGCAGGATATTTTTGTTTTATCTTTGTTAAATAATAAAATAAATGGAACTTTTTTAGAAATTGGCTCAAATCATCCAATTACACATAATAATACTTATATTTTAGAAAAAAAAAATAATTGGAAAGGAATAATGATAGAATATGATAAAAGTTTTGAACATTTATATAAAATTCATCGTCCAAATTCTATTTATTTAATAAATGATGCTACAAAAATAAATTATAAAGAATTATTAGATAACAATAATTTTCCTAAAAATATTGATTATTTGCAGATTGATTTAGACGTAAATAATAAATCAACATTAAATACTTTACAATTATTAAATGATACAATAATGAATGATTATAAATTTGCGACAATAACATTTGAACATGATATATATTGTGGAAATTACTTTAATACACGTGAAATATCTAGAAAAATTTTTTTAAATAAAGGGTATGTATTAGTATTTCCAGATGTATCTGTTTTTTGGGAAAATAATTATAAACCATTTGAAGATTGGTATGCACATCCTGATTTGATAGACATTAATTATATTAATTCTATTAAACAAGATAAATCATTAACTTGTGATGATATTAAAAAATTATTAGTAAAATTTTAATAAATATTAAATAAGTTATAATTATAATATTATAATATTATAATATTATAAACTTATAATATTATAATTATGAGTAAAGAAATATATATTAATACTTCTATCGGAGACGTTGTTGATAAATTAACAATTTTAGAATTAAAAAAAAAATATATTTTAAATAAAGAAAAATTATTACATATAATTAAAGAATTTAATAATTTAATAGAAAATCTAACCATATTTAATTTAGATAATGTAAAAAATGATTTATATTATAACATTCTTTTATATATAAATGAAGAAATATGGATGTTAACAGACAAAATAAAATCTTTTGATGATATTAATAATAAAGAATACTCTTTAACTGCAAACAATATTTTTATATTAAACCAAAAAAGATTTAGATTAAAAACTTTTTTTAATACTATATATAATTCTTCTTTAAATGAACAAAAAAGTTATAATGAAACAACATGTTTAATTCATATAGAAAATGTATCTGAATTTTTAAATAAAATTCCAGAAATAAATTATTTATCAATTGAATATGATACTATATCTTTTATTTTTAAAGAGGAAAAAGAAAATGATATAATAATTAAAGATATTATTAAAGCAACAAATATTATTGAATATAATTCAAATCATACATATATAAATAATATTATATTAACAAACTATACTATAGATAAAAATATTTACGAAATATTTGAAAATAAACCATTAAAATATATTGCTTCTGGAAGATTAGGTGATGTAATTCAATTTTTATCAATTATTAATGAAAATTTTTATAAATTTGGAAAAAAAGGTATATTATATATAACATCAAAAGAACAATTTTCAAACAGAGAAAGTTTTAATAAAGGATTAGTAAACACATACAATGATGTTTCAGAAGTTATAAAAAATCAAAATTATATAAAAGATTTTAAAATATATCATAATGAACAGTATGATATAGATTTAGATAGGTGGAGAGTATTACTAGAACATAAATTATATAATGTAGGTAATTGGTATGATATTTTTAAAAATATATATAATGTAGAATGGGGAAAACATACATGGATAGATGTTGAAAAAAATAAATTATGGGAAAATACTATATTTATAAATACTACTCCATATAGATTTGGAGGTAAAAATATAAATTTTAATAGATTACATGAATATTTTAATACTGAAAATATTGTATTTATTTCGCCTGATAAAGAACATTATGAAGATTTTATAAAAAAAATTAATATAAATATTAAATATTATAAACCCAATAATTTTAAAGAATTATGTTCTGCTATTTTATCTTGTAAATTATTTATAGGATCATTATCTATGATATTAACAATTGCGCATTCAGGAAATATTAATCGTGTTGTTAATTTCTCAAATGGAATAGATGATAATCATAATATTAATTTAAATAAAATATGGAATAATATAAGTTATAAGTTATAAGTTATAATAAATTCTAATTTATAATGAAAATAACTAATCCACCTAGACAAGACGATGGATTTGGCGGGCAATATCAAAGAATTATTGTTTCATATATTTTATATAGTTCTCAAAACTATAGTTTCTATTATACTCCATTTACAAAAATAGAACATAACTATAATAATGATGTAAATTATATAAATAATTTAGAAAATTTAATAAATTTGAAAAAAAATATTCCTAATGTAAAAATTAATGAAAAATATTTATATACATTAGACCATCATAAATATTTTTCAGTGTTTGAAAATAATATTGATTTTTTTTGTAATACGAAATATATGGATTTTATTAAAAAATGTTTTTGGGATAATAAAGAAAGAGATTTTTTTAAAAATGAAAAATGTAATGTAGCTGTTCACATAAGAAGAGATAATCAACATGATTATGGAAAAGCCGGTTTAAGAACAATAACACCTAACAGTAGTTATAATCAAATTATGAATATAATAAGGGGGAAAAAGAATAATTTAATATTTCATATTTACTCACAGGGAAATATAGAAAATTTTAAAGATTTAGAACAAAATGATGTTATATTCCATTTAAATGAAAATATTGAAAATACATTTATTGGTATGGTTGCATCTGAAATATTAGTTACATCTCCTAGCAGTTTTAGTTATGTCGCCGCCTTAATTAGCGAAGGAGAAATTTATTATAAAAATTTTTGGCATAAACCTAGAAGTAAATGGAATATATTTTAAATATATTAAATATATTAAATATATTCCATTATTAATTTTATATTATGAATACTGTAAAAATACAAGATATATGCTTTTCTCATGAACCGGAATTTATACATAATACGAATAATATAATATTTATTAGAAATTTAAAAAAAGGAGGGTCTATTGATATAAATAAAAATGATATAGTCATATATACTGATTTATGTATAAATAATTTGAACCCCTTAGCAAACAAAAATATAGCACTACTTATTGAAAGCCAAGAAATACATAAGCAATCTTATAATTATATTGAAAAAAATAATAAATTATTTGATTTAGTATTAACATTTGATAAAAAACTATTAGATAAGGGAGAAAATTTTAAATTAAATTTATATGGAACAACTTGGTTAAATGAAATATATAGAAATATTTGGACTAAAACAAAAATTTGTTCATTTTTTGTTTCTAATAAACAAATTACAAGTGGTCATAAATTAAGATTTTATATCGCTAATATGATAAAATATTACAATATAAATTTTATAGATATTTATGGAGGAAATTATATTCCATTACAATTTACAAAAACAAAAGCATTTGATAAAGACCATAATCCTCAACATATATCAAATCAAAAAATTTTAGGGTTAAAAGAATATATGTTTAGTATAGTAATTGAAAATTGTAGAGAAGATTATTATTTTACTGAAAAAATTATTGATTGTTTTTTATCTGGAACTATTCCAATTTATTATGGATGTCCAAGTATTGGTAAATTTTTTAATGAAAAGGGTATAATAACATTTTCAAATCCAAAAGAATGTTATAATATTATTCAAACTTTAAGTAAGGAAAAATATAATGATATGCTACCATATATTAAAGAAAATTTTGAAATATCACAAAAATATACCAAGTTTAAAATTAATGAAGAAGAAATAATAAAATTATTATAATAAAATTATTATATAATCTTGAGAAACATATAGTATTATTTAAATAATTTTTAACATATTATTTAAATAATTTTAAAATTTAAGATAATATTTCATCCAATATATTATCAATTGTATACTTTGGATTCCACCCAAATGATAGTAACTTATTTGGAATTCCTTGAATATTTATCTCCTCTTTATCTAAACCATTGTTATTATCTTTATTTATGATTAATACAGGTAATTTCGTATCAACATCATATAAAATATTATCTTTTTCTTCTAAAATAAATCCTGATTTTTTATACATTTCAATAACCAAATCATATATTTTGTTACTATTTATGTTGCATATATTATAATCTTCTCCATTTTTACGCGCTATAATAGTTCTTATAGCAGTAGCAACATCAACTGGATGAATTATATTTCTATAAGATGAAATATCATTTATTTCTAACGGAATATTATTTTTTTTAAATTCTTTAATGTGTTGAGATAATTTATTAAAAAGAAATTTATTTGTTTTTTTAGAAGATATACATGTAAAAATAATTCCATTAGAAAAATTACATTGATAAGTATCTCTATAAAAATTTACAATTTGATGACTCAAAATCTTTGATATAGAATAAGGGTGTATATGAAACATATTTTTATAGCTATTTTCATCAACAATATGATTTATATTACCTTTATAGATTTCACTACTTGACGCATTAAATAAACTTATATCATTCATTTTATTTCTATGAATAATATCACAAATTTGAGCAGTTATTAATCCATTTTCATTAATTGCTTCAATTGGATTATTAAAAGCTTCAACTGAACTTGTAATAGCAGATAAATGAATAATACATTTTGGATTTAAAGCACATATAGTTTTTTCTAAAATTTTAGATTCATTCATATCAAAATTAAAAGTTATAATATCTTTTCTATTTTTTTCATTTGTTCGATTAATTCCATAAATTGTATAATCTGAGTTAAGTTCATCAATTACATAATTCGCTAAAAATCCATTACAACCAGTAATTAATGCTATAGGTTTATGACTAATTATTTCAAATTTTGGAAATGGAAATATTAATTGTCCTCCATTTTTTAAAAATGTATCTTCTCGTTCTATAATTTCTTTACGAAAATGCCAAGGCAATACTAAAAGAAAATTAGGAGGAGATTTTCGCATTTGTTCTTCATCTATAATTTCTATACCCGTATTAGTCATCTTTCCAACCTTTTTTGGATTACGTTCAACCGCATATTTCATTTCATTTTCTCCAAGTTTCGCGTATTGTAATAAACAATTTCCTTTTGTTGAAGCTCCATAAACATATGTTTTTTTATTTAATTTATTAGTTTCATTAATAAAATATTTTAATTTGTTCACTTCAATGTCACAATTTTTAATAAAATTTTTATAAGTATTTATATTTTTAAACTCCATATTATTTTCTTCCTTTAAAATATAATTAATTAAATCAAGATTTTCCTTATAAATCAGTGTATCGGTTTTTGAAAAATATACACGAAAACTACCTCCATTACAATCATTAAATTTTACATCAATTATTTTAAAATTAGATAAGTCAGCAATTTTTTTAATTTGAGATAACCCATAATATTCTAAATGTTCATGACATATTGTATCTATGCTATTTGTTTTAATCATAGTTGGCATATAACTTTGCTCGCATGTCCAAATACCATCATCCTCTAGAATTTGGTATATATCTTTGGCAAATTGAACAGGGTCTGGCAAATCATAAAACATAGATATAGAAGAAACAATTTTACATTTTTTATTAGGATATTTTTTTTGAAAATTATCATATGTAAAGTATGTTGGCAATAATTCAACCTCTCCGTAATATTCTTTAAACTGATTGCCTGTAGGGTCTACTCCAATTCTATTATATATGTTTGAATAATATTGTAACATTGTTGAATCGTTGCTTCCTATGTCTACAATTGTTTCTCCTTTATTTAATTTAACAATTGTAAGTATTTCCTCTTGATATTTTTTTAAATGATCACGCATTGTATTGCTTATACCAGAACGGTATCCATACTCATATTCATATAATTCTGAAGAAAATGTGGTTTGGTATAATTGCAATAATCCACACTCATTACATAAACACAAAGATATCGGTGTTTTTGGTGTAGAAAAATCACCATATACTGGAAATCTTGAAGTTATAATTTGATCACCAAGATTTATCGCTTCTTCAAGTTTTATGCTTTTACACAATCTACAATTACTAATTGTTTCTATTATACTCATATTAATAAGATATATATTTTATGTTTATATTATATTTATCTTAATATTATATATAAATATAATTTATCTTATTATTATCATTATAAATTATCATTATAAATGATCATTATAAATTATCATTATATACCCATAAATCCATGAATGAATTTTCTATATTTGAATATTTTTTTATATAGTTTAATTTTTCAAATATTTTTTTATGAACATTAATATCAGGACATACTTTTGGGAAACCATGATATAAATTTTCTATAAAAATTATTGGTTTATTATCAGTAATTGTTTGAAATGCTCCTTCTAATACTTCATTTTCATGATTTTCAACATCTATTTTTATCATACTAATATTTTTTAAATTTAATGAATCCAATGTAATAACATTTACATCTATATTTGCATAAAAACTGTGATCATATTTATGTAATGAGAATCCCCCTGAATTATTTTTTTGTGAATTAAATAATGGTAACTTTGTAGTTTTATTGCTTAAAGCATAGTCATATATTATTGTTTTTTCTTCAAAATTTTCTAAATTCTTTTTTAATAAAATTAAATTTGACGGAAATGGTTCAAATGAATGTATTTTTTTACTATCTAAAAATTTTGAGAAATATAATGAATGATTTCCTATATTTGCTCCTATATCTAATATTTCATTTTGTGAATAAAAATGTTTTCTAATAAATTTCAAAAAATCTACTTCATAAAAATTTTCATTTTTAATAATTTCATTACTTATTATTTCATTATTATCATAAACATAAATATCAGTTAAATCATTATTATAAATTAAACGAATTATAAATATTAATATATAATATTTTTCCACCCACATTGAATTAAGTCTTCTACTTTTTTATCTTTAGAATTTAAACCAAACCATTTAGACGGATAATAATTTATACCTAATGAATTATTTGCGTTTAAAGAATTATATTTGTTCATACCAAAATAAGCTCCCCACCAACTAAATGTGCTATTCGCAATAATATGATGTTTGCATAACGACATTAATAATATTTGTTCCCAATCATCTAATTCACTTGGCGCTTTAATAAATATAAAATCTTTAAACTTCTCATTTTTTTTTAAATAATTGATTTTTTCAATCACATAGACAATATCATTTTCTTCGCAAAAATATAAAATATTCCACTTAGAAATGTCCTTTGTATCTAAAATTAATTGTTCTAATGCTTTTTCATAATATTCTACTTTAAGTAACGTATAATTTTGAGGTTGGTTCGCATAATCACCAACCCGAAAATGTAATGAAACAAAATGGTCAAATGATATTGTTGGCAAATATGGTGAAACCTTTTCTTTAATATGTTGTTGGGATTCTTTTAAATTTATCATACGAAAAATTATTTCTTTATGTTCTTCAAAATATTTATATGATTGAAAATAACCATATAATTTAATATTTTGAGGTGACTGAGGAGGTTTTGGTATAATTCTATAATGGAAAAAAGGTTCATAATACATAAGTGATTTATGTAAAGGATTTTTTATAAATCCTTTCAGCTTATTTAATAATGGTGTATCCCAATAATATTTATTCCTCCAACCGAACGTAATCGGTTTATTTTCAAAATAAAAGGGTTGTTTTGATTTTATACTATATGATATTAATGTAAATATTTGAAATAATTGATTGCCTAGACCACCCATAATTTCTATCGTTATAGACATTTATATTATAAATAATTTTTATTTAAATAATAGTAATATTTTATCATACTAATTAATAAATATTTAAAATTTATAATTTTCGGGGAGTAATCCGGCCGCTATCGCCTGTTGTGGCGTTAACACATCAATATTACAACCATTATTATTAAGCGACATTGGAAAATGCTGACATTTTTTAGGCGTTGGCAAATCATTGTTCTTCATTAATTTGGTGCGCATATATTCTTCAGCCGACACATCCTGATTCAGGTCTTTTGTATAATGGTTTCGCGTCACTTTCCGCCCGCCAATATGCGCAGTATCATCGCAACTATCAGGACATGCTTTAGAACCGGCGTCTAGATTAGAACTGGGTAGTACACATTTCGCCGTTTCACTTACTACATTTCTAACGTGAATGCCTTGACTATGATCCTCTGGTGAAAAATTCTTTACCCAAATTTTAGGACACGGATAATTTACACAATCCGGGTGTTCAACCGAGGTCGGGTATTTAAAGGAGGCATAGATATGGCCCAGTGTATTCTTTGTAGAACCTTTAATCCATTGATCGTCATTTGTACAGCAACTCGTCCGTGATCGCATTAAATTCGTTTGCCCAACTACGCCTACATTGCGATGCCCGCCGGTTATAGAAAATGAACCACCTGCAGAAATAGGTGCTTTATACATTCGGGATTTTTTTTTCAAAGTAGCCAGAGACATTGTTATAAACTACAAGAAGAAAATAAAAATAGTATATTAATCTGTATTTTATTGTTATATTTTTGTTTATTTTTACTTATTAATATAATGCGGTTTGGTAGTGCTAAGCGAACAGCGCCAAAATAGTGGATCACTATAAACTATTTTTAATTGTTTTCCATTATCAAGACGTTCGCGTAAATTATTTATTTTATTATTTACTGAATTATATTTTATATTTACAAATACACGTTTAAATCTCTCGTCGTTTTTTATATCAACAAATACGATTTGAATATTACAAGTTAATCCTATTATTTTTTCAAAAACTGTTTTAATATACTTTCTATCGGTTGCTGAAGATACGCGAGGTATACAAATACTTAACCCTTGTTGATTATTGTTCATAGTTATATAAAAATATATTTATTTTTTCATATCAATTTTGTATTTTATAAAAATTGATATGTATATTGGTCGCTTAACCAATTGAATAATCATTTAATTATCATTATCATTATTATTTATTATTAATTAACGATAAAATTGAAACAAATATAGTTCATTAATATATTATATACCCAAAAGTCTATATAAATGCATACAAACTTCTCATCCAGATTAAACAAATCTAAATATGTGCCCCCCTCACAGCGTAATGGCACTATACCTAAAAGTAATGAAACGCAAAAATGGACTGAAATACCAAAAAGGGTTATTCAAAAGAAACCTACTGAATTTTCGCTTACTGATACGTCATTATTTCCTACTTTAGAGTCTTCTGTTAATAAAAATAAGACATCAAACCCCACTATAATGAGTTTTGCCACAGCAGCATCAAAGCATGAAGAACCAAAAAAGGAGGAAAAAATAAGTGAATACAAACCAGGCTGGGTTTATATTAAAAAAAATAAAGGCGTTATTGAATATAAGTATGTTCCACAAGAACATAAAACTATGATGGAATATTTGAAAAACCAGTTAAAAGATGAAGAATCGCATGATTTATGCGGGTTAAAGAGTCTGCTTGCTAGATTACAATGGGATCAGGATAAAGAAAATATTACTTTAGGAGATTTATCGCCGTTTCATAATAGTATTAGTATTGAAGAAAGATTAAATGAACATTATATTTATGATTGCGAGAATACATATTCATATATAAACCTTGATTCTGATAATAGTGTTTCTGATTCAGAAAATAATATTTCTTTGCCTGAAAATAAATAATATAAGTTTAAAATTAATTTACATAATGTATGAAAGATATAATAATTAAATGATAAAAGATTTTGAGAAAGACCTTGCTACTTCAGAAGAAGAAGAATTTGATACTTCATGGATTGATGATTTTAAAAAAGATAATGAAAAATACTCTGATTTTTATACTGAAGAAGTTACAAATATTACTCTTTTTTTCATATACATAAATAATAAAAATGATGTTGAAAATTTATCAAGAGATTTAATGATATTAGATAGAAAAAATACGCTTATGCGTGACCAATTAATACAGATTATTAAACAGAATCAAATTCATAATAATAATAAATTAATCTCTCTTTTAAAATATAATATAGATATTGAACCCGAAGAAATATATAATTTTATGAATAATAAAGATGATTCTTCTTTTAGTAAACGTTTTTTTATACAAGAAAAATATTTAAACGATATTATTTATAAAAATACAATAAATATTTTTCAAGATTTAAATTCTTTATTTTTTATATATAAGGAAACACTGCCTATTGCTAATAATAAGATCAATAATAATACTAAAAAAACAATTGTTTTCTCTCAAAAACACAAAACTAGACGAAGGAAACTTTAAAACACTACGTAAAATATTAAATAAACTTAAAGATATTTGTTAATTAGTAAATAATATTAGATGCCTTATCTGTCCTATAAAGAAAGAATTGTTGACTTTTTTTCTAAAAAAATTAATATTAATAATGAAAAATTATTAAATTCCTATGATATTGAAGAAGAATATTATAATTTATTATCAGACATTATTCATGATTCTAATCTTTCTGCTATACAACGTAAATTATACTTTTCGGTATTATATAAATTAATATTTTATACACGTGACACCGTTTACGGTATAAATAATTATGAGGCATCTAATATTATGATCGGAACATTTATTCAGTTTGGTTATAATAATCCAGATGTTGCGAATGAAATGAATATACTTGCGTTTAACGCGTTATCATCATTTATACGGTTAGATGGATTTCATACTGCTTATGGGAACTGGAATGATATCAAATATTTTTGTGGTTATTTGAAAAAGGTTATTGCGTTTAATAATAAAAATGATGTAACTGATTATCAAATATTTAAAGATATTATTGGATTGTATGTTAATCAATTGGCCTGTGAAGAAAAATATCAAGATATTATTTCAACAATAACTCCATATATGCCGAGAGAGAAATCTAAAGTATTTGGCTGGTTAGCCTATTATATTTCAACAACTTATTATCAATCCTGGATAAATACGGCGACCACGATTAATTCGCATAATAGAGCCATGCGTAAATGTCTAACCCATTATCGTGTCTTACTTTCTAATCCGAATAAATTGCCACTCTATACTTATAAACACCCCCATAATATTAATAATAAAATTATAGATAACTGGACAAAACTTTTATTTGAAGTTTCAAATGAGCGCTATGTGTGGGCAGATAAATTCAGTCATACTATTTTAGATTCGTATAGGTTCAGTTCTATTATATCATTAGAAGAAGAAAAATTTCTTCAGAAAAATAATGAAATCGTAGCAAAACAAATTGAGGATCAATCAGATGATGTGGAGTATGAGCAAGATGATGACGAGCAAGCTGATGATGAGGAGGAGGAGGAGGAGGAGGAGGAGGAGGAGGAGGAGGAGGATGATGTAGCAATAAATCCTTTATTTGATGAAAACAACACAAATAATAAAGAATCAGATGATAATAAAAAATCTGGTTGGTTTGGATGGTTAGGTTGGAATTAGTTATTATTTATATTTATATTTTTATTTAAATATAAATAATTTAAATAAAAAAAATTTTTATATAATAATGGAAAATAATATTAGTGATACATTAGATACTTTGATGATGCTTATATTATATCCATCTATTGAAACTAATAATACACAAGATAATAATACACAATCTCTTACGGATGATGACACAACATATAATCAATTATTAAATTCGTCTCTTTATGATAAATTTACTTATAAATATATTCTTTCAGAAGAAGGAGAATCACAATTAAAAACAATAAAATTTACAAAAGATACAAAAAATTTAGGAGAGATTAATAATATTTGTCCTATTACGAGTTTAGAGTTTGAGGAAAATCAGAATATAACTTCTTTACCTTGTAATCATTATTTTGATACTGAAGCAATAAATAAATGGTTAAGAGAAGAAAAAGCAGAATGTCCTGTATGTAGATTTAAACTACACTCTAAAGAGGTAAAAATTGATGAAAAAAATTATATAAGAGAAGATGTTAATTCTTTAATTGATTTATACCGCTCAAGAATTAATTTAATTAACTCTTTATCAAGAGTAAGCTATACATACAATCCATTTTCAGATAATTATTTTAATATGTTGGTGAGGGAAAGGGAAATATATGAAGAATATAACGATTTAATACAAAATATGACATATACAATTTTTACACGATTTTAAATGTCGTCTGCTGATAACCAATCGTTAATTTTTTCTTCAGTAATTTCTTCCCTTTTTTCACTTGGTTTTGTTTTCATTAATTCTCTTAATGAAACAGGCTTGGGAGCAGATACTTTCTTTTTATCTTCCTTAGGGCTAATTACTTCGTTAATACTTTGTTCATCATCACTACTTTGGTTGGCACCGCTTTGTTCATCATCATCATCACTACTTTGTTCTGCAATATCAATTTGGTCGTATGCGTTCACTGAACTAGAAAACTCAAGTTGTTCTTCGCTTTTATTTTTACTATCCGTAATTGAATCGGACACACTATTTAAATTTTTAAAATCGCATACTTCTATTTGTTTTAATTTATCCTTTTCAGAATGCGAATACACTTCTAATAAATCACATTTTTGCGTTCCATCTGAACGAACTTCCCAGTCCCGAATTCCAACGAGAATCCAAGAACCAACAGTAATATTATTATCACGCTTTCCTCTGGTTTTGAATTTATTGCGAATAATACAACTTCTAGAAACACCGTCATTACACATAACTTGACAATTTGGGCCTCCAAATATTTTAGTCACGGCCGCATACATTTCGCCTTCTTCTTTTGCCTTTCTAATATTTTGTTGCAGAGCAGATGATTTGCTTCGCGCTTGCTTCTTAGATTTATTTCCACCAGTTTCGTTCTTAACCATTTTGATTTATTATGTGAATTATTATATCTAACATTTTATGAATCAATTTTCTATTAAAATTATACGCTTAATTGTAATTGAAATAATTGTATTAGACACAATGTAATTGACAAAACCATAATAAAATAATAATGATATTTTTTTTATTATTTTATATTTTCTATGTATATTTTATAGATGAGCAAAAAACCTATTACCTGGATTGAACTTTTGAAAGAAAAAATATCTTTAAAGGGAAAAGGCACTTCTATTGGAGATGTAGCACCGGAAGCCAAAAAAGAATGGGTTCAAATAAAAGAGGGTAAACACCCGAAGTATACCCAAGGAAAAATGACTAAATCTAGCACAAAGAAAAATAAAGCTGGAAAGATGAATAAGGGAAAGCGCTTTAGTAAAAAAAATAATTCTTCTATGATGTCTCAATTGTTAAGTAGTAAAAAAATTTGTTCTAGTTGTAAAAAGGAAATTAAACGCATGATGAATAAATCACAATCTGGTGGCGATGAAGGCGAAGGGAGCTGCGGTAAAACCACAGATGAATTATCAGGACAATCGGGCGGTGGTTGCGGGTGTGGAGGAATCTCGCTTATGTCGGGTGGTAGTTGCGGTGGTAGCAGTTGTAGTGCTATGCCCAATGATGGAAGTCTTCTTTCGCAAAATGGCGGTAAAAAGGGCAAGAGAGGTAGCAAGAAGAGCAAGAAGAGCAAGAAAGGGAAGAAGAGTGGAAAAAAAACACGAAAGGGAAAAAAACATGGAGGCTCTAATATGGATGATGATGAAGAAGATGAAGAAGGGGAAATGGAAGAGGGGGAAATGGAAGAGGGGGAAATGGAAGAAGATGACTAATGACTAGTTGATGAGGATGAAGACATTAATTTAAATGATGTGCCGGTTGATTATAAAGACCGTGTTATTATAGAAATTTATGGAAAAATTTATGGAAAAATTTATGGAAAAATTTATGGAAAAATTTATGGAAAAAAATATGGAATGGATACAATTGATGAAGATGGTATTTTATACAGTAGTCCATTATCTAGAAAAAAAGTAGCTCAACTTAATCAGGAGGCTATGGAAAAAATTGAGGAAGGTGTTGAAGATTATGATATTTTTGTATATGATGATTTTATCTGGGAACAAGGACAAGACCCTAGAGGACAAGACCAAGAATAATTAATTAGACGTTATCATATAATAACGGTTTTTATATGTCTTTTTAATTTTCTCGGCAATATCCTTTTTATCAATAATGTTATCCGCGACCATTCGCTGTATTTCTGTGCGAAGAACTAAAACATTCTTCTCACAGAACTCACTATACCCGTCAGAAGGTTTAAATTCTGCGTCCGTTTCCAAAGAATTTTTAATGTGTTCGTCCATGGCAACAAGCGTTGCTTCCAACATCGTAATATAATTGCGCCGTTTTTTTTCAGGGGTTACGCCATTTAATGTATTTATATTATTAAATGCTTCACTTTCTCTTGTTTCTTCCTTATCCTCTTTTTTAATGTTCTTTTTACGAAAATAATACCTGCCTGCTTTAAACATTTTGTCTTTTACGTCGCCTACATAGCCATTCTCATTCATTCGGTCTATTTCTCTTTCCATGTCTTCTTTATTTTCATTGTACCAAATATTCCATTGTTCTTTATACGTTTTTCGTTCATCGTATTGATGAACAATCGCAAAACGTTTAATTAAGTCCATAATGTCTTCAGCAAATTCAAATCTGAAGGTCTTCTTTTGTTGTTGTGCCATTTTAATTTAGTGTGTAACCTTTATCTACTAGTGATAAGCTGTTCAATTTTTTAATTAATTAAATGTAAATTGAATAGTCACTGAGACTGTGGTTGAATGTGAATTTAATATATAATATTAATATCAATATTATATATATTATAATGGGCACAAAAACATATGCTATAACATCTCAACCATATTATGATACATATAATACCTGTTATAAAAATATATTGATTATAAATGCTTTTCCACAGGGACCATTAGCTACTATAGTTAAAAAAATACATACACCAAAATTGTCTCCTTTTAAACAATCATCACCATGTTGTCCTATTGAAAATTGTGTATATGCTATTTATAAAATTGATAATTTAAATGAACTTATGAATCCTGATGATATTCCTAACTTATTTAGTTATTTAATAGAAAATGGATATAAAATAGATACTTCAATAACTAAAATGATAAATACATCTGATATAAAAACAACTAATAAACTATTATGTTATATTTCTTTAATAAATTGAAATTATTTTAATATAATTAATTATTATTACATAGATACAAATAAGATGGACCCGACCATGGAAAAACCTACAGAGACCAATAATGACTCAGAAATTAAAATTTTAATTGATAAATATATTTCTCAATTGAACGATATTGAAAAAAAGGTATTAACAATAGCACAAGAACACTTGGAAACATCATTTTCTATAGAAAAAAGTATTGGTTTTAAACAATGGTTAAAAAATAATAAATAATTATTTTATACATTTATTTATTATTATTATTATTATTATTGTTTGCGATTACGACGTGTTGTATTAGGTTTATATTTTCTATTATAAAACATTTGTAAATTTTTTACAATTTTTTTTGCTGTTTTATTTATATTTATATTTATATTTTTCATACCTCCTTTTTGCGGATAAATCGGTTGTGGCGGAGTATAAGCTGTCCCTCGCGGAGTATAAGCTGGTATAGCATTTGCTATTCCAGTATTTATTTTGCCTTGTAAATTACCTTGTAAATTGCTGATTCCATTGTTAAGATTGCTTTGTAAATTGCTCTGTAAATTGCTCTGTAAATTGCTCTGTAAATTGCTCTGTAAATTGCTCATACCAGTTGTAATATTATTTTGTAAATTGTCTAATGAAGGCAAGCCCGGCAAGGAAGGAATATTTATATTAAGGCCTTGTAATTGAGATTTTATTTTATCTACACTCCCTTCTATTCTTGTTCTAATATTGTCAACCCTATCTAAATTTGCTCCTAACAGGTTTGTTATTAATGTAAATGTTTTAAAAAAAACACCAATAGATGACTGAATTTGTTTTGTAATATCATCAAACAATTTAATACCTTCTATTATTTCTCCGGCTACAGGAACTGTACCTAAAGCATCTATTGACGCTGAAATTAAAGATTTTGCTAATTTTACGGTAGCTTCATGTCCTAAATCTATAAATTGTAATGTTGCTTCTTTAAGAGGTCCAGATAGTTCATCCACCAAAATAACTAATATTTCTGCGATACTGCCCATAACTAGTAGAAATTTTTTTCTGGTCACCGGGTCTTCTAGAACTTTATATATTTCATCTAATAATTTATTAAGATCCTTACCACTAGTGTCTATCCCTAAAATACTTGTTATCTTATTTATTATAAAAAATGCGATATATTCGGTTATACCTATAGTTGAGCTTACAATACCATAAAGTCCTGGTTGTTCTGGTAAACTAGATTTATTGTATGAATTAGTATTACTATTATTATTGTTATTGTTATTACTATTATTACTATTATTACTATTAATATAACCACTCATGATATATTAATATAAGTTTTTAATATTATAAATTTTATTATTTTAATTATTTTAATTATTTTTTTCTATATATATTTTTTTAAACGTAGAATAATCTATTTTCTTTTTTTCAATTACGATATTATCGTTTGAGTTTGGATTATTATTTTGTGTAATATCATTTGCGTTTGTGTTATCATGATTATCATTTGGACTATTACGATTTTCATTTTCTGTCTTAATAAATTCACTAATTCGTCCTTTGTATTTAAATTTGTTTGCTCTTTCCGTTATAATATAATATTTCTTTTTCTCATCATCTGCTCCCTGTTTTTTATTATAACCTTTAAATTTCGCAAATATTGATTTTGGTTTTGGTTTATCTTGTTCTTCTTCTCTCCTTTTTATATCCAACTCTTTTTCTTTAATTACCTTTTCTTTTCCCTTTTCCCATTCTTCTTTATAGTTTACACAGATGCTCTTACAATTATAAGTAACCGCATATAATCGCGAAACCGCATCCAATGAACTATATGGAATAGTGGTTGAATCAGCATAATACCAAAATGATTCGGTATCACTGTTGTAGCTCATAATTACTTTTCCCTCTGGAGTTTCCTCTTCTAATGTTTTTAGTCTTAATTCTTCTAATTCCTCTTTTTCTAATTCACGTTCTGGCAAATTTTCTAATTCATCAAAAAACTTAAAACAATATTCTTCCTCTTCCTCATCTTCTTCACATTTATAATCTTTATCATAGACCATATATGAAACAACAGTGAAACCTAATACAAGACCACTCGTTATTGCGCCAAATACAGTAAAAAAAGTAGTAAACATATCATATAAACTGGTGTTTTGTATACTTATATTCATATAATATTAGTTAATAATTGTAGATATATTTAAGTCATCATCATTAAAATATATTACATTTTTATATTACATTTTTATATTTTACATTGTTGTGATTCTTAAATTAAATAGATTTTTAATATCCTCTTGTATATCAGGAACCGGAATTATCTGAAATGATTTATTTTTATTATTCGGATGTAAACACACAATACATAATTTTGTAACCTTTTTTCCATATTTACCTTCTAATATTGCCTTATACGTATTTAACTGCAAGGTGTAATGCCAGTAGTTCGTGTCTGGGATATGGCTAATACATTCGGTATGAGAGCATTTCATAAAACTATCTGTCTTTTTTATTTCCTTTGAGCGTTTCCAATCATAAATCATTAATGTACCATCTGGATTTTCATACACCATATCAATTGAACCGGCCAGCAATAAATCTTCGTCATATATCATCCATTCCGTTCTATACGGTTTTAAATGCGAACACGCTTCTAAAAATTCTTTAAAATACTTATATTCAACTGAATCATTTTCATTGTGTTTGCCATCTTCTCTATTATAATAACACTCAATATCATAATGCATTTTGGTACCGGCTTCGGCCGCTTCATCGCGATTTTTATCCCACCCGGCTTTTATTTCTTCTCTTGTTTTTCCATAGTACTGACTTTTTTCCCAGGTTTTTGAAGACATCATTTTGGTAATAATCGCATCTGGATCAAATTGGGCAAAATGACTATGATTCCAGGTAGTAACCGATGTATATTTTTTATCTTTCTCTCCATTAATCGTATATTTATGTGGCCCTGCTTCAAACGAAATGTTTTTGTCGCGTTCATCTTCATTTAATGTAGAAAGATATGTAAGATTATTGGTTGTCATTATACTTAATTAATAATTATTAATTATTAATTATTAATTATTAATTATTAATTAATCAATTTTATTATAAAATTTAATATGAAGATATACTAATAGATTCTACATTGCCGCAATAACCGGCTGTTGAACCCAATACATAATAATATGTAAATGTCTTGTCATTATATTCAATAGTAACCTGGTGTGTTAATACTTCTTCTTTATCGGTAATAATTGTATTACTATCTAATTCGGTTATGTCATATGTATAATCATTTGTTTTTTTAATATATAAAAGGTTTTTTTCTACTATAAGGTCTGTATCTATATCTTCATATTGAAATACAAGTTGTATATCGTCACCAATATTCATGCCAATTAATACTTTTCTATCATCTGTTAATAATTCATCTTCATTAATAATATGCCTTCTAGTTAGAATTTCTGGATATATCGCATAAGCGCTAATAAATCTAACTAATACTTCACCAAGTGGGTTAGCAAGTTCTCTTGTTATAACATTAGTACTAGGACCTTTAGGCAATAATCTTAGATCTAAATAAAGTTTATAGTCTTTATCAATAGTATTATTTGACTTTATAACACCGGATATTAATGATTTTAGAATATTATTTTTTCTCTCGTTTGATACTCTTACCTCCTGAATGTTAGAGTTTTTATTCTTATCTTCGGATATTATTGATACAAATGTTTGCGTATCAACATTATTATTATCTAATATTATCGTATCATACTTTAAACTTATAGTTTTAGAATTAGGTGTTGTTGGTTGAAATACACTCTCATCTAAATTAGCAATAGTGGTTGACAAATATAATAAAATTTCTTCCTTTGTTTTTAATAGTTTATATTCACTTGCTGATGGATCATCAAAATTTGTAATTAAAACAACCATAATATCTTCTTGTAAATTTTCTATTTTTTTTCCTGAATTTTGAATTGATTTTACAATAATAGGAATTAAAGCTTCATTATTTATTTCTATTGTAGTTGAATCATATTGATAAAATAAATTTGGTATTGATTCATTATGATTATCTATATGTAAATTTGAATTTTTTAAATTATTTTGAATTTCTTCTAAATCATCTACGAGAAATCCATGTGTATAATTAACTGTGGCAGTAGGTTTTGAGCCAGTTCCATTTGATTTATTATCTATATATGTTTTGGGTTTTATGTTCTCTATTATAGCAGAAGCATATAAATTTGTAATGTCTTTTACGTTTCCTTTATTTTGATCAAAACCAACCATATAATAGTGTATAGAAATAAAAATATTTTAATTTATTTATTAATATTTTTATTCTATTTTATATCCTACGACTTTTTTTGGATTTTAATTTTTTATGTTTATCTGCTTTATTTATATTTTTCTTTGTGCGTTGAATAGTGGAAGATTTTACATTATAATCATTCATTAATCTTTGTTTTAAAGTTAGATTGCTAGATGGTTTTGCCAATAGTTCCATAATATCATCATTTGTCATTTTTACATTAAATTTTTTATCATTATCATGTCCAGTTATTTTCATATTTTTTCCATCGTATTTTGCGTCAAATGATTTATCAGTGAGAACATTCCCATTGATAATAGATTTTGTTTCGCCAGACGAGTGAATAAAAATACTCATTTAATATAATAACATATTTTATTATATATGATAAAATTGAATTTAAAATTAGTATTATATTAAGTTACATACAAGACTTTATATTATCATGAGCACCAATAGTATGAATTCAAATATTATTGAGGCGTTTAAAAAGCAAGGCATTTCTGTCTTAAAACAACTTACCGAAAAGGAATTAATCCATATTATTCAGTTGGCAGATGAGGCTTATTATTCTGAAGATAATGGTGAACCATTAATGAGCGATAATGAATACGATATTTTAATTATCTATACCGCTGAACGCTTTCCTAAAAGCATCGCAATAAAAGAAGGCCATACGAAAATTAGTGCAGGGACAGAGAAAAATAAAGGCACGTTGCCATATCAAATGTGGTCGATGGATAAAATCAAACCTGATACAGACGCGTTGGTCAAATGGATCACTATATATAAAGCCATTGGTACTAGTGCTTCGTATGTCCTATCCTGTAAATTAGACGGCATTAGTGCGCTCTATACGAGTGAGTGCACTGGCGAGGCAAAACTTTATACCCGCGGAAATGGTCTGGTCGGGCAAGACATCAGTCATTTAATTCCTTTCCTGCGTTTACCCAAAACAAAAAATATTACTATTCGCGGTGAAATTATTATTGCTAAAAAGTTATTTGCTACAAAATATGGCAGCCTATTCGCAAATCCGAGAAATTTTGTGGCGGGTGTCGTCAATAAAAAAACCGAAGATAAAGACAAATATAAGGATTTATCCTTTGTGGCTTATGAGTTGATTTGTCCGGTGATGAAACCCTCTGAGCAACTAAACTTTCTATTAGGGCTTACAGTAGAAGTGGTTACTCATTCCGTAGAAAAAAAAATAACAAATGATTTATTGTCTAGTTATCTGGTAAAATGGCGAGCGGAATATCCTTATGAAATAGACGGAATTATTTGTATTCATGATAAAGTGTATGAACGAAAAGCAGGAAACCCTGACCACGCATTTGCTTTTAAAATGGTTTTATCTGACCAGATGGCCGAAGCCAAAGTTGTTGATGTTATTTGGACGCCCAGTAAAGATGGTTACTTAAAACCGCGCGTCCAAATTGAACCGGTTATTTTATGCGGGGTAAAAATAGAATACGCAACCGGATTTAACGCAAACTTTATTAAGCACAATAAAATCGGTGTTGGAGCAGTCATTCAACTTATTCGGAGCGGTGATGTTATACCCCACATTAAGCAGGTGATACAACCGGCAGCCATTACCCTATTTCCTGCTGTAGAGTATTCATGGAATGAGACGAAGGTAGATATTATGTTAGTAGATAAAACCTTGGATGAAACTGTTTTGATAAAAAATATAAGCGGGTTTTTCGTCGGCATTGGTGTAGATGGATTAGGTTCGGGAAATATTAAAAGAATAATTGACGCGGGGTTTGATAGTATATCCAAAATAATTAATATGAAGGAGGCCGATTTCTTAAAGGTTGATGGTTTTAAAGATCGGTTAACCGATAAAATTAAAACTGGCATTAAAATCCGATTGGCGGAGACCTCTTTAGAAGAGTTTATGCATTCCTCTAATATATTTGGTCGTGGGTTCGGCACTAAAAAATTTAAAACTATTCTGGAAGCTTATCCTGAGGTTTTAATTAGCAAGGAATCACACATTGTAAAACTTGGAAAACTAAATAGTATTGCGGGTATGGCGCAAAAAACTTCCGAACAATTTATAGAAAAAATTCCTGAATTTATACAATTTATGAGAGAAATTGATCTAGAAAATAAACTTTATTCTTTAGAACCTAAGCAAGTTTCTTCTCCTGAAAAAAAAGAACAACCTTTATTTGGTAAAAAATACGTCATGAGCGGATTCAGAGACAAACCTTTAATAAGAGCACTAGAACTTGTTGGAGCAGAACAAGGCGCCAGTGTAAATAAAAATACATTTGTTTTATTAGTGAAAAATTTAGACGACTCCTCCTCCGCCACCACTAAAATTATTGAGGCGAAAAAAATTGGTGTCCAAGTGATGACGGTTGATATGTTTAAAACAAAATACAACGTTTAAAACTAAAAACTAAACTCATATTCCACTACATTTCTTAGATTCATTTTCAAATAATTATATAATTCTCTTTTTACACGCATATGAATCTGCTCTTGCGTTAGATTTCCGCCCATTATTTTCTGAACATTTCTCGCATATGTATACGAAAATTCATCTTGCCGCATCTTACTTTTATTTTCTGTTTGCCACTTTAAAAACTCCGTTATTATCTTTTTAGATAAGATATTCATTAAATTCGCAAACATCGTCTGCGATAATATTTCCCACGTATTATCATCATTATAAATAAATAATAAGTTTTCTTTTTGGTCAAACGCCTTGATGGGCATAATTTCATCAGTCATGTCAACTGACAATAAACTCTGAAGTATCTCGTAGCAACCAGTTGCCATATCTGATTTAAATACTGCTTCTAGATGATTTCTTGTTATATTTATTCCAGCCAACCACTCTGTATATTTTATATTTTTTGTATATTTATCATTTAACCAATCAATCACATTTAATTTTTTCTTCTTGGATTCTGCCCATTTACTCAATTCTTCTATCTTTTGTTCTAGTCGTGAATTTTTCGCCGTCAATTCTAATATCAGTGTAAACATGTCACGCATACTCGGCACATAGTCGTCTGCATTATTTTCTTTTGTATTTTTACCTTTACTTATCCTTGTTTTATTTAATGTATCGCATAATAAATAATGTTTATCATAATTTGGTTTTAATTTATAATTACGATTACAATATTTACAATTATAGAAATTAATTTTTGATTGAGCCATGTATTTGTTTATGTTGATTATATCTATTATATAATATATAATTTTTTCAATTTTTCATTTATTATAATACTAATAATAATATTATAATATTTATTATAATTATAGATGCCTTGTAATTGTGGAGTTAATAACTATATAAATACTCAATGTATATCATGTTCATGTACGGATGGGTCGTGTAATAGTATTAATGACGCAATTTCTACCCAAAAAAAAATATGGAACCAAGTTCGTGTGCAGTCTTCACTTTATAGTATGAATTTAGCCGCGTTGAATATGGCATCTGAACGATTAAAAAATGCTACTAATCCGAATCCTCTTAACTGGAATCAATCTAGTGATAGTTTTGTGGCTTCGCAACAAACCGCCTACCATCCAACCAAAGGCAATTCGTTAAAAAGTACTTTAACTAGCATGCGTCCAGGCGCTGGCGCACCCGCTGGCAAGGGTGTAGATGTTAAACATAATTCATATGCCCGCTATTTAGGTAGAAAAAAAGCGATTAATATTAGAAACCAATCTAGTTCTACTGCTGCTTCCACTCCTATTTATGGTAATAAAACACAGTCATATGGATTAATTAATCAGAGCCAAGACTGTAATTGTGCGCAATAATATTTTTATTTATTATATAATATATCAATTATATTATATAAGATGTCGGGCATGGGAATGATATTTACAATTTCTGGAAAACAGACTGTCAAACAGGCCAGACGCAATATACAAGCGCCATTACAAGCGCCATTACAAGCGCCCTTACAAGCACAACCTCGGGGTTTTCCTCCATCTATGAATGCTACTGCTGGTACTGGTAGTGGTGGCAATAGAGGCTTTAGAACAATGGATTTAGGTAATTTAAAAAATAGTAAATCTTGCGGAAGTTGCGGACACTAACTATTTAAAAAATAACCTAGCAAAATATATAATGGATACTTTTAATCTCAATTCTGAACTATATAATGATGAAGAAATAGAAAGTTTATTTAATCTTAAAAAACCTTATACTCAGTCGGATATTTTAAAAGCAAAAGACTTATTATTAAAACAACTTACTACCAATAATAGTTTAGGATCAGAAAAACAACGCGAAATAAGTTTTTTTATTGATACAATATCAACACGCATTACAAATAAAACAAATAATCATAATATAAATAACCATAATATAAATAATCAAATTATTCAACAGGGTAGTAATTTTTTAATAGAAAATATCAACACTATCGCCGGCAAAACTACACAATTGGTTGATGGAAGATTAGCCGGACAAAGTAATGTGCCACCTGGGTTTTTAAATCCAATCAATGTTCGGACCTTAACACAGACCATTAATATTGATACTCGGTTTCGCCCAAACTACTACGGTTCTAGTGCCACAAATTTTACTATCTCATTGCCTTCTACTCAAAAAAATGTCGTTAAAATGCGTGTCGCGTCAATTGAAATCCCGATGTCTTATCACTCTATTTCAAAGTCTATTGGAAATAATACTTGTCTAATTATTGATGCAAGCAACAGCACTAATTGCTGGTTAGTTATTTTACCGGACGGCAATTATGAACAATCCTGGGCAAGCGAAAGCAACGCCGCCTACATTGAAACCGCTATGAATAACGCTATTGCTACGGCTACACCCGGAGTTTTAGATCCTACGACGGGCCAAGTAACACTTAATGGCTTACAAGCGAAAATTAGACCACTTATTGATTTATGTTTTACACTAGACCGTGTCAGCGGGCGTTCCGTATTTGCTGTTCCGCAAGCCGGAACTGGTAGTACTATATTTACAAATGGCTTTACTGTGCGATTTAATATAGACGTTGACGGAAATCTTAATTTAGAAACAAATATTCAAATGCGTTTAGGCTGGCAACTCGGTTTCCGCAGCGCACAATATGTTTGCGGGGGTGGAGTAAATGGCGCAGGCGCCTGTCTTTCGGAAGGCATTTGTCTCATTTCTGGCCCACGTTATGGTTTTATATCCATAGAAGATTATCAGAAAAATACATCCCCATCCTATATTGTCGCTTACGCAAATTCCATTCTTCAAAATAACGTCATTACCCGTGTAAATCTTTCATCTGTTATGGGCGATGTCGGCGTTTATCAAGTAAGCAATGATTTGGGATTGGATAGTCAAACTGGCAGAACCCGTGAATATTTTGGAGCCGTAGATATACAAAAATTACATATCTCAATGTATGATGAATATGGAAGATATATTAATTTAAATAATATGGATTGGTCTCTTACTTTGGAATTCGATAAACTTTATGATTAAAATATTACAATTTACTTTTTATGAAATTATTATTACTATTATTATTATAGAATGACACATGGTTTAATGCTTCTTTATAAGAATTAAACTCACAATCTTGTCCTGGTTTATTTGAGTGATGTTGATAATATCTATATTTAATTTCATCCGGTTTATTTTTTTTTACATAAATCATTATAGATTTTTTTAGTAGTATATAAAAAAGTTCATTACATTCATCGTACCCATAAGGGTCAATGTAATCTATATCTATATCTATTTCTTCATTTGGATACATTAATGATATTTTATTTATTTCGTTTATTAATTTTTCAAATAATTTATTTTGAAAAAATTTATTTTCTTCTCTATAACACATTGTTATATTATACCATGTGTTATTTTTATATTTATTCTAATGATGTTTATTCTAATGATGTTTATTCTAATGATGTTTATTTTAATGATGTATAATACTCTTGAACTTTTTTATTTACTTTAATTCTTTGCGGATTTAAATCCGTCAAATAAAGTCCTTCTAGACTCTTAACGCGTGAGAGCGCCACATAAGTTTGTCCACACTCAAATATATTACTACCCGCATCAATCTGTGCCATATCCAAGGAAACGCCTTGCGCTTTATGAATCGTAATCGCCCACGCATAAATTAACGGCATCTGTTTTACTCCGATCGTTGGAATAGCTTCACTGGCCCAGACATGAAATCCGACGGTTCTACGCGGGCCATTATTGAACTGTACTAACGGCAACTCGCCAATGAAACCAACGACTACGCCTTGACTGCCATTGACAACCTGTTCGCTACTTTCCATATCAATATTCGCAATACACATTACCTGCGCACCGATTTTAAGCACGATTTCTTTATCCGCCATAATATTACTTGCCAAAAAGGTATATTCGGATTCTTTTTGTTCTTGGCTAAAATTTGCTTGTGCTCTTGCATGTTCTGCTGTTGCTGTTGCACCCTGCGGAACTACGGTTGCTTGACTAATTCGGTAGATTTTACTTTCACCTGTTAATTTCTCTAGCTCTTGCGCATTAATTAATTCCGCATCCTTACGTCTTGGCAATAGAATCGTTGGTTTGAATGTTTGCGTACTTGTCGTTGAGAGCGGAAAGGGTTTATTAATATGTTGTTGAAGTTTTTCATAAGAGGATTTATATAATTTTCCTACGCGGACTTGATTTAATATCGTCGTGTAATCTGGGTCGCGTTGCCGGAAAATGGTTTTCAATAAAATAATCTCATCAAAGGTCTTTGCCCAATTTTCGCTTTCAAAACAGAAGGCTGATGTATCGGGTTGGCCATACGTGCCTACCGGTGGCAGTTGGTAGAAATCACCCGATAAGACGACCTGAATACCGCCAAATGGTTTATCTAATCTTTTCCTTGTGCGACGGCCAATATGATCTAGAATATCAAACAGCTTGGAAGACATCATGCTGACTTCGTCTATAATTAAAATGTCTATCCCTGTCCAATTTTTTGTTTTATATTTATTTGAAATTACTTTCCGAATGACTTCGTCTACCGTGCCGTTTGCTAAGCCAATGCCCGCAAAGGAATGAATTGTTTTCGCTTTACATTGGAGTAAGATGGCGGCACAGCCTGTTAAGGCGCACACTTGTAAGCGCTTATTTTGTTCTTGACTGATTTTGACCATCCGTCGGATAAGTTCAGTTTTGCCTGACCCGCCCGGTCCGGTCAAGAAGATGTTTTTGCCTTCCTTGTATTTTTGTAATGCTAATTCTTGTTCGGTTGATAAATTCATTTCTGTCTGTGTTGATAAAGTCATTTTTGGTTGTATAAATGAATTTATAATATTAATTTTGAATCAATTTTTAGTTTAATACTATTTAATAAGTTATAGTTATTTTACCTGGTTGGCCAGAAGTCGCTCCAGAACCTCCCTCTCCTGGTAGAGCATCAGTATGAGTTGCTATATAAGCATATGTTGTATTATATCCATTTGAAAAAGAACTACCGCCTCCACCTGGTGTATTATTTCCTCCTCCACCACTTCCCCCTCCATACCCCCCACCGCCTGCTCCATTCTGATTATTATTCCCACCATTGCCTACATTATTTCCATTATTACCACCACTGCCTCCCGCCGAAACACCACCTCCGCCTGCTCCCCCGGTTCCATCTGCTTTACCACCCATACTTCCATTATTTGTTGTATAATTCGGAGCATCTTCTCCATCCGCTGTTCCATCGCCACCGCCATACCCTCCATTAGCAGGAGGAGCACTTCCATCAGATGCTCCCCCGCCTCCACCTGCAATTATTAACATTTGTCTATTAATGGGATAAGAATTTTGTTGATTTATTATAACACATGATAATCCTCCACCAGCTCCACCAACAGCACCACTAGTTCCAGTTACATCGCCACCCGAACCGGTTTGTCCATTTGTTCCATAATTATATAATGATATTCCGCCCTTTGAAACATTTACAAAACTGTATTTTTCTCCTCCACCTCCGATATAAATATTAAAAGTACATTCAATCACAGGAACATTAAAGGAAGATGTAACTTTTCCTCCTCCACCTGCGACGGTATTAGCACCTTCAATAAATGCTCCACCGCCACCGCCACCAATTGCTTCTATTGTAATAACACATACACCCGCAGGTTTTGTAAAGGTTTGTATTGTTCCGGTATAAATAAATGTAGAACTTCCATGTATACTACTATTGCAAGGTATATCCGTATTTGGATAACAATTAAATTTAATAGTTGTTGGATAATACATTCCATATAATTCTTCTGAATCCTGTTTGCTTTGTTTAGAATAATTCTTATTATTAAAACTCATATCCACTAAATTTTTTCGCCAATAATTTTGGTCTTTACACCGGTTATAAAAAATATTATAACTCGGGTCAACTCTCACACCAGGATAAAGACCATTCCAGGAAATGTCGGCTAGTTCGGCGGGCTGTATCATCGGAAAGATGACGTGATTGCCGTTGCCCGCGTTATAGGACGTGTCCACTACAGTGTTTACCTGATTTGCCGAATAATCAACGGAATATAAACCGGCGCTCCAGGCTTCATTACTGATCCAATTTTGGTCTTGAACAGGGGCTGTGTAATATTTACCCTTGGTCACATCTAAAAGCAATTCATAGCTTTTCGCAAAAGATAAACAACTGTTATGTAATCCAAAATTCTCATTATAATTCACGCCATTACTTTTAATAAAATTGGTTTGGGTTTGAACTTGTTGAACAACATCAGTAAATATGGTTTGTTGTTTAGTTTGTTTTGTATAATCGCTGGAGGTTTTATATTTATTTGGATTAGAAAAACATCTGTTTGTGGACATGCTATTATATATAACAACTAAATTTATTATATATAATTTTACTATATCTAAATGCCATTCAAACAGCCATCTTCTACTGCTTCTTCAATATATTTACATAAGCATAAATAAAATACATCGTTTTGGCCTTTATAATAATCCGTCAACATCTGAAAACTTTTCGCGAATCTAACTTTACAGACAGGACAAGATGCCGGATTGTTAGAAATACTTATATTATTATTATATTGTAACCCATTGTGTTTTACTGGATTTGCCGTGTAACCATTTGCTACATTGTTTTTTATTTCACTATATATTGCTATTTGTTTTTTAATAGAAACATAATCACCAGAAGACGCTTTTTTCATATACATTATATATCTATAATAAATAATTGTATAATGTATATAAAAAAAGAACCTTACCTTATTCTTTTTTTATATATTTTTTTATAGGGTTTTTGTGTTTTATATTTTTTATAGGGTTTTTGTGTTTTATATTTTTTTATATATATTTTTTTTCTGGATTTTATTTACATATACATCGGCAAACTTGTCATCTCGTCCATCTGAAACCCTCCGCCTAAATATGAACAAAGGCGTGATTGTTCGGGCGTATTGTTGGTGTATGGATTTTCGGTGACCCAATCCGCTTCATACGAATTAACCGGAATATAATCGTAGTTAAATATTTCGCCGAATTCTTGGTCTAATTTGAGTGTGTCCGCTTCGCATGTTTCTTCAAAGATAACTGATTCAACACATTCATAGGGAATAGAATTATAGGTCATGTGCTGGTCATTGTCGTCTTGTAAAACAAAATCCGCACAAGCGACAGCAGTAGCCGCACTCAAGGCTTCTAATGACGAGACTTCGGCAGAGGGCGGGTGTTTTGCGCTCCAAAAAGGAACTTCCAAGCCGTTTTTAATGCAAAAGTCTTGGAGAATCTGTATAATATTATTTTGCTCGGCCAGCTGTTGCTTTTGCTGTTCCAGCTGTTGCTTTTGCTCAGCCTGTTCATGCGCGATTTGTTCTTGTTGTTCTTGTTGTTCTTGAACAAATAAGGAATTTTTATAGATTTCCGCACTTACTCGCATCAGGCGTTTGTCTTCCTTAGACAGCTTAAGGCACTCTGTGTTTTCAAAAACGGTCCAATACCACGGGTCATCATAAACCACGCGGGCCTGGCGGACTTTTCCATAAATGCGGTCCTGAAAATTTTGCGAAATAATGTTCTCAAACCACACACTGAAATAGAGATAGGCCTTGTAAACCGAATGTTTGCGCCCTTTTTCCTTTGGCATACTCACAATACTTACCTTAGAAATTATACCGATTTGTTGGTCGCGAAAGATTTTAATCATCTTTGCTTCGTCTACCCATTGGGGAAAGACGCGAGGAATAACTAACGAAAGGCGTTGGTTAACCATTTTCTTTGCTTGTAATTTACTTTGTTAATGCTTTGTTTGCTTTTGGGTGATTTTGGTTGGTTGTTGGAGATGTAGATAGCTTAGTAGCGAAAAAGCATTTCAATTTTTTAAATTATGCGTTAATTTATGTATTAAATTATGTATTAAATCTTCTATTTCGTCAAAATATTCATTATACACTCCGTAATATTCCGAACTTTTAAATTCGCTGTCTCGGTAAATTTCGTTGATCATTTGTGACACATCATCCACTGTAAAGTTTACAATTAATTCTTCTAATTGTCCCTTGTATTTCGGTAGATCACATACAACCGAAGCTAAACGATCAATCGCTTCATGTTTCAACATTTCATTCGTGTCTATTTCTTTTACAAGAAAACCGGTCTTAGCAATCATTGTCGTAGCCATTGTGTTAACAGATTATGTTATTTTCATTCTAGAGTAAAAGTGTTTCAATTTTACGATATAATGAAAATAAAAAAAGAACCTTACCATGTTCTCCTTTATTTTTATTTATTTTATTTTTATTTATTTTATTTATTTTTACAATATTACAAACTATCATATAATCAATTTTATTTTCATATAACTATTCCTCTTGTCCCTCTTGTCCCTCTTGTCCCTCTTGTTCCTCTTGTTCCTCTTGCTGGCATTCTTCAAGTTCTTCAACGATCATCATGCGATTTAGTGAGCTTTGTTCCTTTTGAATGAGGAGATTGAAATGATTCTGCGTTTCTTCTTCGTCTTCTTCTTTTTCTTCCCATGGTCGTTCCCATGGCGATCCCAAATTTGTATCGGTAACGCCGTGTTTGAAAGACATTGTGCGTCGGACGCGAGGCGGCGAGGCCGGGGGTTGAAAATAAGTTTTATCGTAGATAACAGCACTAATTTCTGTATTCTCTTCATCTATAGTAGGCATAGAACTCGTCTCATGCATCACGCTACCATCGTTGTATTCATTGTTCATTGATTGTGTCCTTTCCATACTCATGATGATTCTTAATTGGTTGTTGGGTGTATAAGGGCTGATATGTAGCGAAAAACATTTCAATTTTTTGTTTCTTTATACTACCATTATCATACACCAAATACCAGACACAAGATATTTATAACTGATATATAACTTCGTTTTCTTTTTCTAAATTTAAAATAAAATTACCAAGATCTTCCGAAATTTTAAAAATATGATGTTCGCTAATACTATAATCATGTTTATATTCAAATTTTTCTCGTAATTCAAATGCGTCTATAATTCTTTTTTTAGTCGCCGTTCGAAAGCCGTTATGGCTTTTAAGCATCCAATGTCCTACGTTGTCTCTTAGCAAAATTTCAAAAATTTGTGATACTATATCTAATATTAATATCTGATTATGAATTACGTTTATATTATCCACCGCATATATCAATTGTTTAATTTCATTAATAACTTGTTTTTTTTCTTCTTCGCAAATAATAATCATTTTGGTATTGAACGTTTGATATATACATGATAAATTAAAAGTGTTTCAATTTTATCATGTATATTAATATTATGATGAATATCATTTAATTATATAGAGTCAAATCATATGATAGAGAATAATTAATATTAATGCTTTTATTATAACCTTAGAAATATACAATATAATCTAATAATCTTCTAAATGAGAAATGAGTAAGGAAACGAGAAATGAGTATTGTTTTTCTAGATAGATTTTAGGTGAAAGAGAGAAAATAAAATAAAAAAGAACCTTACCTAATTCTTTTCATTCTAACTATCTATTTTATTTAATATAATTAAATTCCTTCACATTTTCCATCATTTGTTTTTTCCTTTCAGCGCTTTTTCTAATTCTTTCTATTTGGGGTTTTCGGCGTTCTAGACGTGCGATACATGGTGCGATTTCTGCCTCAGTTTTAAAAAGATATACAACGCAATCATTTCTGTATTCATATACATAACCATTTCTTTTTTTTTCTGCAAAGAATTCATCCATTTCTTTAGAATTGTCAAACTGAGTTACTATGCCTTCCACCATAGCAGAGAACTGAGGCATTTTGTTCGTTTGTTCGTTTGTTCGTTTGTTTGGATATATGAATACATTAGTATATGAAAAGTATTTCAATTTTTAAAGACTTATTTTGTTCGGTATAAAAAAAGAAAACTTCTAATTTTTCTTTTTTTACTATTCTAATTTTTTTCTTTATATTTTTGGTTTTTATTTTTTTTATTTTTTTGTGGTTATTATTTTTATTTTAGTTTTATATTTTTTTGTGATTATTATTTTATTATAATAATTCTTTTTTATTTTTATTTTTACTATTCTAATTTTTTTCTTTATATTTTTGGGTTTTAGTTTTATATTTTTTTGTGGTTATTATTTTTATTTTAGTTTTTTATTTTTTTGTGATTATTATTTTATTATAATAATTCTTTTTTATTTTTATTATAGTTTAATGAGATTTCGCTCATTTTATTCGTAAAATACTATACCTTGTTTTTCAGGAATTTAATTCCTCATCCCTCGTCTCTCATCAATTATTCGGTGTAACTTAGTTTTCGTCTGGTTACCGCCTCCTCTTGACTCGTGTAGATGGGGTGAAGAAGGAGGAGGAGGAGACCCTGCGATGTCGTTCCGGTTCAAGAGAGGCCTTCGTTCGTGTGACTTTTCTACGGAATTGCCGACAGAAACATATTTCACAATTCGGCCACGAATACGGTTCATCGCATCACGCACTTCTTTTTCAAGGGCGCCCCAAAACATGTAGACATTGCGGTTACGGTTATACCAAATCAAATAAATATTAGCTTCTTGTGTTGTCTTTTTAAGGAAATAACCGCCTTTCCCATTAATGAAATCCACCGTTTCAGGGTTGGGTGGCGCCGAATATTCAGCATATACGCCCGGACCATTCATGCCTTCTTTGCAAATGAACTTTAACATGCCCTGCTTGAAATCGTCAGGAATGTTTGCCATATAATTGGTGGCTAGACAGATTTCTTCAATTGGATGAGAACAAGGCCGAAAACGGTATTCCTCTTTTGATGGAATTGTAAATCGCGAACCCTGGGTTTGTTGGCCCTGGGTTTGTTGAAAAGACTGAAATGGCCGAAATTGAGATTTTGGCACAGATGCGGTGGACATTGGATTACGCTGTTCCATTGAGTCCGATGCCAAATTGGAATGTGATGGCGACGACGATGACGATGGCGACGGGGAATGAGCGCGCGATGAATTACGTTTAATATTAGATTGACCTGATGTTGTAATATCTTGGTCGCGCCTTGTAGAATCAGTTTGAGAACTCATAATGTTTTATTGGTTGCTTGGTTGGAGATGTAGTCTGTATACAAGCATAAAAGTATTTCAATTTTTTGAAATAACAGCCATTTATTAGTGATTTTCAAAAATCATATTATATTATAACCTTACAATTATACAATTGAACAATATAATCTAATAATCTTCTAAACGAGAAATGAGTAAGGAAACGAGAAATGAGTTTTATTTTTCCAGATAGATTTTATGTGAAAGAGAGATAATCAAATAAAAAAGAATCTTACCTTATTCTTTTTATTTATTACTATTATATTTTTTGTTATATTTTTTGTTATATTTTACCAATCATCATCATATCCATTCTTTATTCGCTGTTCATATTTATCTTGTTCCCGTTTTTGTTGGGCAGGCGTCTTAGCCTTTTTGTGGAAACGCGTTGAAATATACGCCCCTTCTGAGGTATTGTGGTTATGATTCCAGGTAAGAGTTGAGGAACTCTGTGTATAATAACCTGAAATCGTAAACAATCCTCCTTCAAATGTTGCAGACGGCGAGTTCATAGCTTGCAGACAATTTTCCCAGGTAGCATGCGTAATCTCCAACCAAAACGGATTTGCCCATGGAGGTCTAATATCCCATTGATCGCGCTCGTATGGTGTTTTTGAATTATATTCAATTTCGGCATACTGTGCCCAGATACGCATACGAGAGTAGCGCATTTCCTGATTGGCTGCTGCTTGACTAGGGTAGGTAGTCCTTTCCCAATGTTCAAAATCAGATGTATGTCTATCATAATTTTGAAGAGCCCATGGAACAAATGCGGCGTAGAAGAAATTAACTATTTCACCAACAGTTTTCGCCTTCATATGGTCCTTCCAATTTGATAACCATAACTGAACAAATTTCACAGCTTTCTCGTTAACCTTCAATGGAATATCGCGCCATACATTTCCTTCTTCTGGAAACTGTTGAATAAACGCATCCATGTAACCATTCTGTGGTGAGTATTTTTCTTTTAATTTCTTCTCTCTTTCTCGTTGTTCTTCCAATCGCCTTTTTTTTTCTTCTTCATATTTAGCTAACTGGTTTCGCGCAGAAAGTTCCGCTCGCAATGACCGATCTTTTTCTTCAGCCAATCGTTGTTCCTCTTCAGCCAATCGTTTCTCCTGTTCCACTTTTTTTTTCTCCTGTTCCGCCTTTTGTTTCTCGCTTGAATTTATTTTTTCTCCACCAACAAGTCCTGCCCAAACAAAGGGCGTTGTCTGTTGTGGTCCTTGTGCTTGTGGTTGTGGTTGTGGACAAACATAGTGGTGCATGTGTTCCTCTTTTTTGTGTGATTTTTTGTTTTTCAGATGAGATACCTCACTCAACGATGGAAATGTGGACATTTTTTTAAATTATTTAATCGGTTTGTTTTGTTACTTGATTCGTTACTTGATTCGTAGGTTATGTAGAATGATAGGATATGTAGAATGCGTACAAGCGAAAAAGTATTTCAATTTTTTAAATTATTTAATGGCGTAAACATCAAATGTTATTTTTATTATTATTTTTTTACAACATCATCAGTTATTATTTTTATCACCGGTTTTCCGCCAGTTTCACAATAAGATACCTCAGCATATCCACAACAATTATAACACCACCACGATTTCGTTTGTTCATCAAAATGTAATTTTTCATAATGTTCTTTGCTCTTCGGAACGCACTTAATTAATTTACAACCTGTACAGGTATCCATTTTTCTTCCCTTCTTTATAATGTCTTTAAATTGGTCATTAAATAGTATTTCAATTTTATGGATATACTATTTAACTAATTTTCTACTATCATTAAATAGTTTAATTAATTAATTTGATTTTCTCTCAATGTATATTTATAAATATACCATATACCATATCAATAATTTAAATCATAAATGAGTAAGGATTTTATAAATGAGTAAAGAATTTCAGATAGATTTTATATGAAAGAGAGAAAATCAAATTAATTAAACTATTTATAAAAGAAAATAATAAAAAATGAAAAAATACTTACCTGTTCGGACTATGCCTTTATTTTAATCATGTTTTACTATCACATTCTTTACTAGCTCATCTAATTTCTCTTCGGCGCCTTTTCGTCCCACCCCATAAATGTTCATAATGTCTTGAAAAACTTGTTCTTGATTTGTTGCCTTCTTTTCTTCCTGGATTTCCTCCGTTTCCATGCCATCAATTTTATCACTTTCTTCGTTGAGCTCCTCTTGTTCTGGTCCTGGTCTTAAAAATTCTCCGATTAAGTCACTTTTACGAAACACTTCATCATCATGATAATCATTCGTGTGGTCGCCATTTTTAAACAACCGATTATCATAACAATTCCAGTATTGCCATGCCGTCAACCCGTCAGTAATTTCGTCATGCATATGAATGTATTCCGGGATAAGCATTTTAACTACTGTAGAATTCGGATGCATTATGTTACGTTCTGATTGCGTTCCTACATCACGATTTCGTTCGCCTGAAATGGCCAAACATAATAATGGTTTCGCCAGCCCTTCTTCCACAAACAGTTCCACCACATTTTTCCAGAAACGGTTATACCTTTTTTCTTCTTCATAAAAGTCAGGCGTACTTCCGAAACTGGTATTCCAGTATAATTCATGATTTGTCGCCACATAAACCGTCCATATAATAGCATGAAAGTTTATTATTTTATCGGGATATGCGTGTCTGTAGCGGGAAATCGTTTTTTGATTTCCATTAACCAATGCTTCTTTCAGCAAATAAACATCACCCATTTCAACGCGACAATCACCATAAACGCTATTCCAATCAAATATTTCAGGATCTCTAAGTTCATCACACATAAAATAAAGACATTTCCGCAATTTAGCGGCTTCAATCTTTTCATGATTTCGCCTGAAATGGTCTTTTATATCTTCTTCACAACCAAACATCTCAAAATCTCTGGAAATGTTTGTGTATTCTTGTGTGTTTTCTACCTTCTCATAAGAACATCTACCATCCACCTGGTCTAGTTCTTCTTCAGGCACGATCTCACCAGTTTCTTCCGAAATCCACTCATATATTGTTTTCGCTGGATACAGGTATATCAATTTGTTTTCTGACAACCATTTCATCACACCCGGGTTAGTTACCGGGACTATTTCAAATATAGCGGAGTTTCTATAATCATCGTAAAGAAATACACCTTCCAATTGCCAGATGTGTTTGTCTCCTTTCAAAGGGATATCATCGTCTTCGTGCCCTTCTAAAAGATACAATGTTCCATCACCTTTCGGGTATTGCTTAAAATAATGACGCCAGACCCGAAAAATTTGCCGGCGTTTAAACCTCGCCAACAAATCATTTTCTACCGCATCACACAATGTTTCACCACTCATTTGCATCGGCCACAATGTTTTTAGCCAGTTATAGTGAAAATTACACATAGGAACACTTTCGGTTGATTCTGAATATTGCCCATATTCTGGGTATTTGAAAACAATTTCACGCCCTTCTGCGCTAAACTTACCTTGGCATTTTTCCGGGAGATGTTCTGAAGCAACGCAGTTGTTCTCCATAAAAGACATCTTTCACGATTTTTTCGTTTGGGTTGTTTTGGTTTGGTTTGGGGTTGTCTTATTCTTATAACGAAAAAGTATTTCAATTTTATGAATGTTTAAATCATTTTCACTCTACTATGAAAAAAAAACTTACCTTTTTTATTTTTTATTTTTTATTTTTTTATTTTTTTATTTTTTTATTTTTATTCAAAACAATACATTACTGCTCCTTCCTTCTCTAGCTCATTTTTCCATTCTAACTCTTCTTTCTCCAAATACTTATCATAGCCCCAATTCTCATTTTCTTCCTCCATTTTTATCAACAACCTCTCATAATCCAGTCGGTGGGTTTTGTCTATCCACCCTTCTTCATTACCTGTTTTTTTCAAGTATATCGTAATTTCTTCCATGATGCATTTCAACAGATGCAAGAGAATATACTTATTTTTCTCAAATGGTTCTTCATAAAACGCAGGGTTACAATTAAACAATTCGTTTGAAAATTCGGTATAATACTTGTAGGCCGAATTATAAGTATCATCCAGACCTTTTTTTAACACAAACACCGTGCGAGGCTGAAAATATGTCGGCACCAGAAACCGAACCACATACACATTCTCGTGTAAGATATCATGGTGTGTGCGTTGATGGACGTCTAGGCAGCGTTCGCGTTCACCCGAAATTGCCACTAAGAGAAGTCTATCATGTATATTCGTCTCAATAAACAGTTTAATCAGCGCGATATTTTTCCGCAAATTTCTCCCCGGAATAGTTGACCAATACAGTTCATGGTTGGCCATCACATACGTCACCCACAACACATCCTCGGTTATTTTGCCGAATTCTTTCATTTCGGCTATACACGCGCGGTCATTCACACACAACGCATCCGTCAAACATCGCACAAGAGCCAACAATTCCTCTTCCGAATGCGGGCTAGTTTCGCGCAAATTTTCTATGTCAACCAATGTATCATCTATATTCCCCATAAAAACTAAACACTCCTTAAAATTCGCCCGGAAGTTGTCTTCCAACTTTTGCGCGAAATGGTATTTAACACACGGTAAAGCCGATTCAATAGTGTATTCCGTTTTCATGGTGGGGTTTTCTTCTACGCGGCGCTCATAGGTGAACAACCCCAAACCCGGCTCTGTCGTCGTTGTTAATATCATTTGCGAGACAGGATTGTAGTAGGTTGATAAATTCTTTAACGCATCTATTTCGCGTTCGCCTCTGACTGGTTTCATTTCAATCACCTCCTCTACACCCTTCATCGTGTTAAAATATATCAGGAAAATGCCTTCTTCTGCGATGTATTCTATTTCGGGGTCACTCGCAGACTTAAATTGCCGGAACTTTTCAATATCCCGGCCATTCACCAAACAGAATTTGCATTCCGGATCCTCTGAATCACTCTGGCGTTTCATGTGAATTTTAACATACGTGTAGGTGTTATTTTTGGACGAAAACGGTATGAACAAATCATCATGCAAGGCCCAATCCACTTCTTCACCGCGCATCTCCAGCATCCCCTCTCCTTGGTATTTCTCCAACACACTGCGGTGTCCTTCACACATACAAACCTTTACAATTTCGTCGGGTTTATTATTACCATATTTATCGCGGTAGAGAAATAACACATCTACCTCTTTCTTTCCCCAGGAGGTACAATCTCCATATGCTTTTGCTGCGCACGCCATGGTTGCTTGTTTTCTTCGTTCGTTTGCTTCGCTCAAATCAATTAATTTGTTTACAGGTTTGTTTGTTTGTTTGTTGTTGTCTTCTTCTTATAGTCAAAAAGCATTTCAATTTTATAAAATACAACTATGGAATCTTACTTTTATATAGAATATAATTATTAATTCTATTTTATTTTCTCTCAAGAGAATACAATAGAATCTACACTAATACCTCTAAACGAGAAATGAGTAAGGAAACGAGAAATGAGTATTAATTTGTTTTCATTTATGAAGGAAGAGAGAAATTAAAATATAATATAATAATTTATTTTTCTATTACTACCTCTTTTGCTATCTTTTTAATTACCTTATTTATATTTTCTTCTTCACCGTCCATCACTTTACTTACCACTTTCATATACTCATCACTTTGATTTGATTTACTATCCATACATTTCGGATGTGTCTCTTTCCAGTTCGCTAACATCGTGTAATTCTTCTTATCAACACCCCGCACAGCCTTATACATTTGTTTAGTCTCTTGTGTATCCTTTTCCCATTTATTTTCCTCCTTCACATACAACGTTTCCCGCTTCGCGTCACTACAATGAACTGGTCTTTTATTCACATCTGTATCATTTAAATGCTTGATTATAATATTAGACATCCCTTCTATATAACCATTTTTTCCTATATTTTCTAAGTCCGATGTCTTCACTTCTATGGAGTTAATAAAGTCCGACATGTTCATCGCATCCTTACATTCCTCATTTAAAAATACTTGTAAATTAAATATTTTGTTATTTGTTGTTGTGTTATTATGAGAATTCGTATTTGTAATATTATTACTGCTTTTACATACATCTAACATTTGTTTTTGTATGTCCATATTACTTTTTACCATTTCCAATATTATATTTTTAAATTCTGAACTTTCTTTGATTAATAATTGTATTATATTACTGCTCGCATCACTTATACCTGCTCCGCTTATACTTGCTTCACTTATACCCTCATCTTTATTTTTTACATCAGCGGCCTTCTTACATTTCTTTTTATGATTAAACAATGACGCATTATGTTTATATTTGTTACCACATTCGCATATATATTCTTTTTCTTTTATAAAGTTGCTTTCTTCATTGTATTTTGTTGTATTTATTGTATTTACATGTTTCTGTGTCAGTAAATGTTTATCATAACTACTTTTTTTACTCGTAGCATAATCACATCCCTCGCACACAAATTTACATAGCAACTTTTCGCAACTTTTAGCATCCATTGTTGTATATATATACAACATAAAAAGTTGCTAAATCCTTTTTATTTTTTATTTTATTTTATTTAAAAAAATATTATGGTAACAAACAAATTCACTATATTTTGAAAATAAGACCATTATGCTCTAATTTCATTTTTTGCCTTTTTTTCACTCAAAAGAGTTTTGCAAAAGTCCATTTTGGACATTTATAAATGTCCTTTTTTCATTTTTGCAAAACTCTTTTGAACTTTTTTTTTACACTTTTTCTTTAAGTATCTAAAACATTAATATATATTATTTCTCTTTTTCTATGACTACTTCCTTTGCCACTTTTTTAATCACTTTATTTATATTTTCTTCATCGCCGTCCATTACTTTACTCATTATTTTCATATACTCATCACTTTGATTTGATTTACTATCCATACATTTCGGATGTGTCTCCTTCCAGGTGCTTAAAAACTGGTAATTCTTCTTATTCACGCCCCGAACTGCGCTTAACATCTGTTTAGTCTCCTGAGTATCTTTTTCCCATTTATTTTCCTCCTTCACATACAAGGTTTCCCGCTTTGCATCACTACAATGAACCGGTCTTTTATGCATATCAGTAGCATGTAATTTATTTATTATAATATTAGACAACCCTTCTATGTATCCATTTTTACCAATATTTTCCATGTCGGATATCTTCAGTTCTATAGAGTTAATGAACTCCGACATGTTCATCGCATCCTTACATTCCTCGTTTAAAAAGAGTTGTAAATTAAATATTTTGTTATTGGTGGTGTTATTATGTGAATTTGTATTTATAACAGTATTATTATTATTTTTACATACTACATCTATCATTTGTTTTTGAAAATCTTGATTTTGTTTTTGTAATTCTGTATTATTTTTTACTAATTCTAATACTAAATTAGTTAATGCTTTTATTTCATTCATTGAAGAATCTAATATACTATTTTCTGCTTTATTATTTTTACATTTCTTTTTATGATTAAATAATGACGCATTATGTTTATATTTGTTACCACATTCACATATATATTCTTTTTCTTTTATAAAGTGGATTTTATCATTGTATTTTGCTGTATTTATTGTATTTACATGTTTCTGTGTCAGTAAATGTTTATTGTAATCTTTTTTATTACTCGTATTGTAGTCACACTTTTCACATGTAAATTTGGATGGGATTTTTTGGGATATTTCGGGATTCATCTTTCTATATATATACAATATAAAAATCCCCTAAATACTTTTTATTTTTTATTTTATTTTCATAAAAAAATATTATGGTAACAAACAAATTCACTAAATTTTGAAAATAAGACCATTATGCTCTAAATTCATTTTTTGCCTTTTTTCACTCAAAAGAGTTTTGCAAAAGTCCATTTTGGACATTTATAAATGTCCTTTTTTCATTTTTGCAAAACTCTTTTGAAACTTTTTTTTATACTTTTCTTTAAGTATCTAATTTATTAATATATATTATTTATTTTATATTTTCTCTCATATATTATAGAATCTGGATTTTTAATCCAAACGAGAAATGAGTAGGGAAACAAGAAACCAGTTATGTTTTTATATTCTTTATAACAACATAATAAATACAAGAAGAGAGAAATTCAAATAAAAAAGAATATTCTTTTTATTTTTTTTCGTTTATTCAAATTCAATTTTTATTTTTATTTATTTCTCTCCTATTTATTCTTCATCGTCCGCAAAATCATCAATGCTCTTCGTCTCTTCATTCCAGACTCCAACACAATCTTCTGTTTCTTGGTCGTATAAGATTCCGTCTTCCGTTTTCAAATACTTTTTACCCTGAAACTCAAATACTTTCGCATTTACGGTTTCAGTTGTGCTTGGCTCGGCTACGCTTGGCTCGGCTACGCTTGGCTCGGCTACGCTTGGCTCGGCTACGCTTGGCTCGGCTACGCTTGGCTCGGCTACGCTTGGTTCATCCACGGTTTCAGCTTGAAGTTCAGCAGTTGTTTCCTTTTCTACCGGCGTCACTTCGGCCGGCTTCTTTTCTGAAGCCTTCTTTACTGCCGCTGCTTCCACCTTGGCTTTCTTATCGGCTTCCGCTTTGGCTTTCTTTTCCAAGTCCGCTTGTTCTTTCTTCTGCTTCTTTTCCAAGTCTGCTTGTTCTTTCTTGGCTTTCTTATCAGCTTCCGCCTTAGCTTTCTTTTCGGCTTCTAGTTGGAGCTTCTTTTCAGCTTCAGCTTCCGCCTTCGCTTTCTTTTCGGCTTCTAGTTGGAGCTTCTTTTCAGCTTCTAGTTGAGCTTTCTTTTCGGCTTCTAGTTGAGCTTTAGCTTTCTTTTCCAAGTCCGCCTGTTCTTTCTTCTCCTTTGCTTGCTGTTTCTTTTCCAAGTCAGCCTGTTCTTTCTTCTGCTTCGCTTGGGCTTTCTTTTCGGCTTCCACTTGGGCTTTCTTTTCTGCAGCTTCGCGGGCTTTTCGGGTCGCTTCATCTTCCACTTCTTCTTCCACTTCTTCCACTTCTTCTTCCTCTTCTTCCTCTTCTTCTTCTGGAGCACCCGTATACAGTGCCAATTCTTCTTCCGTCAGAAGCGTTTTAATGTGGTCGCCCATCGCATTCAGATGCTTTTTTCGGTCTTTTTTCGGCACAACCATACAATTCATCTTATTATAAGTCTCGTCCGCATTTATTTTTGCCACGATTTCTTTTAATAACACTGAATTTTCTGATTCCTCTTCCTCTTCACCGTCTGTTTCACTTGCGCTTGAACTACCCGATTTCAGAGCATTCGCTTCCGCCACTAGACTCGCGATTAAATCATCGGTTTCATCTTTATCATTATCGGCCACCGTCTTATTTTTTTTGGGGCGTCCTCGCCGTTTCTTTTCGCCCTCATTAGACACCGACTTCACACTTTCGGATTCAGACAACTTTTTCGGCCGCCCGCGTTGTGATTTCGGCATTTCAAATTCTTCTTCTGGGATTTCTAATCCGAATTTTAATGCTTCCGCCACCGCATCTTCTTTTGTGATTTTTAACTTTTTCATCACCACCGCGTACACCACGCATTTCTTACCTTTATCGGCTCGATATTCCACGCTACTTTTTAACATACGCTCATTTATATCCCCCAGGGTCGGCGTGCCTGATTCATTCGTATCCGCTTGTTTTTTACATCTTTTACAATACTTTTCACTACTCTTTTCACTCACACACTGACTATACAGACCATGGTTCATTTTCACACCTTCACACCACTCCGCCACAATACGCCCGCAAAACGGCAGCACCATTTTCGGCCCTTCTTTTTTTTCTTTACCCTCTTTCACCTTCTTTTCTTTCACCTCTTTCACCTCTTTCACCTCTTTCACCTTACCTTTCATTATCTTTACCTGTTCTGCCACATTCATATCGCTCAGCGCTTCTTCTTCACTAAACCCATACTTTGAAGCCATCATTTTTATTGTTCGCACCGTATTTTCTTGAAACATCTCTTCCAGACCTTTCAACACTCTCGCGTTCATCGTTACGTTCATGTTTAAACTCATCTTTTTTACTTTTCCTTGGGTTGTCCTGCCTTACTACCTGAAAAGCATTTCAATTTTTTGATCTCTTTCTCTCCTTTATTGGAGGGGGTAGATTTATTTATATCTTATATTTTTTTATTTATTTATATATATATGGCTACGTTTAGTGATATCTCATTTAATTATACTGCTACTTCTACTAACACAGTAGAATTGTCAAGTGTAATTTCAACAGCTATATCAGGTGATATTCCTATACCTCAAACTGTACAATATGACGGTCTCAGTTATAATGTTACAAGTATAGGA
>Ga0222714_10000343_pt1 | contig 55583 bp, 44 predicted proteins | sample C33_3DmetaG_FD_165048 | JGI IMG/M metagenome (GOLD analysis project Ga0222714, IMG submission 165048) | Estuarine water microbial communities from San Francisco Bay, California, United States - C33_3D | ecosystem: Environmental > Aquatic > Marine > Unclassified | place: USA: California... | reverse complement strand
CGCCTTGGTTCGATGGCATCACAATCTATGTCCATTCCATCGATGCCGAGGTCAAGGACGGCACAAGGACTGACTCAGGGGTTCGCCTCTGGAATGGACGCGGTTCGGTCGTCTCCCTCTCCTCCTCGTCTTATCCCGGGCGCACCGGTTTGAGCTTCGGCACCAATGACGCCGCCTACATTGTGGGGCATTTCAATGCCCAAGGGACTCCCAACACTACCACCAGTTCTACCAGCAACCCGGGCGGCTATGCTGCCCGCTATCCGGATAGCAGCGGCGAAATGTTGGTCTCGGTGATGTCGGATGCCATTACCATCCTGTCCCAACCGGAGTTTACCAAATCCAGCTCCAACTATTACCAAAGCAGTGGATGGTGCGATGCGTTGAGCAGCAATACCCGTGATTCCAATAGCAGTTATTGGAGCAGCACTTGGTATCGTTCCAATCCGAGCACCAGCAACCGCACCGATGGGGTAAACACCAGTATCAAGCCGCCGATCATGCCCAACCTCGGGGTCCACAGCAGCGGCAGTGATCCCTTCAAAGGGACTGGTTCGAGCTCCTACGATGAAAAGTTTGCGCCGAATGTAACCGAGGTTTCGGCCTGCTTATTGACCGGGATAGTTCCCACCGACAGCCACCAAACGAGCGGCGGCGTGCACAATTTCCCACGACTGCTCGAAGCATGGTCGGGCACGGGACTTTACATCCGGGGATCGATGGTAGCCATGTTCAGCAGTGAGGTCGCCACGGAACCATGGAGTATCCGAATCTACACGGGAGCCGGTCGTTACTGGGGTCTGCATCAAAGTCTGCGCACTGCCGGCCACGACATTCCATTGGAACCCGTCGTATTGAATGCCCAAAGGCAGCATTACACCGAAATCACAAAATCAGAATTCACGACGCTCAAGGCGACCATCCAAGCTCTGCCCAACTAAACCTTACTCCAACTTAGACTGCCGCACCCAATCAGCCAACTGGTGCCAGGCATTCGCCCGGTGACTGGATGCTTGTTTGGTAAGTTCCGACAGTTGACCATAGGTGCAGTCAAAGCCACGCGGCACAAATAACGGATCGTAACCAAAACCGCCGGCGCCCATTGGCTCATCCAACAACACGCCATGACACCTGCCTTCGAAAATATGCTCCTCATTCGTGGGTGAAATCAAAAGCAGGACGCATACGTAGTGGGCTCCGCGCTTAGGCTTCGGCACCGCACGCATCACTTCGACCAACTTGCGCAAGTTGGCCGCGTCATCCCCGGCCGGACCGGCAAAGTATGCCGATTCGACCCCCGGTCCGCCTTCCAAGGCATCCACGCAGATTCCGCTGTCATCCGCCAAAGCCCAACCGTCCGCCGGCAACAATCCTTTCAGCGCTAAGGCCTTTTTGCGGGCATTGCCTACAAACGTGCCCGTATCTTCAACCACCGGCGGCATCCCTCCCACCTGTCGCGCTGATTGAATCGTGATAGGCAACCCGCTCGCATCAGCCAAGGCCTGCAGTTCCTGCACCTTGTGGACGTTACCTGAGGCTAAAAACAGTTTCATCGATGAACATTTTTTCCGGATAGACCAGCCGGCCGCGAGCGAGCATGTCATCTCCTAAAACGGTGTGTTTAACCTCCTTGAGCCTGACGGCATTAATCAACTTCTCGGTGCGCAGGCCATTCATCATGGGCTTGGCCCGGTCATCGCCCAGAATCATGGGGGCCCGGTAAGAAAAAAGGTAATCGATCTGAGCATCCCGCAACAATTGGCTCAGTAACTGGGAGCCGCCCTCAAAATAGACCCCCGAAATTCTAGCCTCAGCACATTTTCGCCGAAAATCGACCCAGCCAACTCGCTGGGTGGTCGAAGGCAATACCCAGACTCCAACCCCCAGTGCTTCAAGTTTCCTCACATATCCCATGCCACCATGGGGAGTGGTCACTACGATGGTCCGTTCATGAAATTCATCCGTATAAACCGACGGTAGATTTTTGTCGGTCACTGTGCGCAGGAGACCATCAAAAACAAAGCGCACTGGACACCATTCCTCCGCACCTTCGATGCGCGAAGTCAGCCGGGGATTGTCATGTATGAGGGTCCCGGCCCCCACGGCAATTGCGGGAAACAGGCGACGCCAACGCATGACATCGGCACGGGCCGTTTCTCCAGTAATCCACCGGGAATCTCCAGTTCGACAAGCGATTCGGCCGTCCAGGGTGGTCGCGGTCTTGGCCGCCAGCAATGGGGTTCCAGTGCTGATCCAATGATTAAAGATCAGATTCAGATCTTGGCACTCCTGCTCCAACACGCCCTTGGTCACCGTGATACCCGCTTCACGTAATACGTCAAAGCCATGCCCAGCGTGGTCAGGATTCGGGTCGGTTGCCCCAACCACAACCGCCTTGATACCGGAGGCTATAATCGCATCCGTGCATGCCCCGGTGCGTCCTTCAGTTGAACAGGGCTCAAGGGTAACGTAAAGTATCGCCCCGGCCCGCGGTTTTTTCCCTCTCGACAACAAGGCCAGTCTTTCCGCGTGCGGTCCGCCATCAGGGGCGGTCGCCCCTTCACCCACAATTTTTCCATCCTCCACGATAACCGCCCCGACCATCGGGTTGGGATGAGTTGTGCCCCAGACGCTATGCGCCAATTCCAAGGCGCGACGCATGAATTGTTCGTGCTCAGCCATGAACATGGGGATTGGACTTCATCTCACGGCCGACCGTCGTGGCGGGACCATGTCCGGGATAAACCGTGCTAGCGGCGGGCAGCGTATAGATCTGTTCTCGAATAGACCGTTCAAGGAGATCGAAATCGCCGCCAGGTAGATCGGTGCGCCCGATGCTCCCTTTGAAAAGAGCATCGCCGACAAAAGCCGCCGACATTGATTCGAAATAGAACAACACGTTGCCCGGACAATGACCCGGCACGTGCCGCACCGCAATGGAAAGTCCCAAGGCTTTCAATTGAGTGCCCTGTTCGACCCATTGATCCACCTTCACCGGCTCCAAGTTGAGCTCCATGTTCATGAACCGTTTCATGACTTCGGGGCTTTCGATGAGCACCTTGTCAGCGACGTGGGCCCGCACCGTCGCCCCCGTCGCCCGCACGACCTCTGCACCGCCTTGAGTGTGATCCCAGTGGCCGTGGGTCAGCCATAATTCCGTCAATTTGCAGCCATCCTTAGCCAATAGCGGCTGCACTTGGCTCCAGACCTCCCCCGGGGCATCAATCAAAACTGCATCTCCCCGTTTCGAATCGGTCAGCAGATACGCATTGGTTTGGATCATCCCGGCCGGCAGCACATACAAATTCATTGCTAACAGTCCATGCGTGATGCCCCGGCCCGCGCAATCGCGAAAATTCCCCTTTCCCTTTCCCTCGGCCCTTGTTACGTCCCTGACTTCTATGCAGTCGCTCAAGTTTGCTGTTCTGGCCGGAGACTATATCGGACCCGAGGTCATGTCCGCCGCATTGCGCGTGCTGAAGCATGTGGCCGGGCAGGAAGCCCTCCGGCTCGACTTTACCGAGGCCGCGGTGGGCGGTGCGGCCATCGACCAGTTTGGTGAGGCCCTTCCGGCCGCAACCGTGAAGATTTGTGAATCGGCCGATGCCATTCTCTTCGGTTCGGTGGGCGGCCCAAAATGGGAAAAACTACCGACCAAGCAGCAGCCGGAACGCGCCGCCCTCCTGCCCCTGCGCAAGCACTTTACCCTCTTTGCCAACATCCGTCCAGGCTTGCTCTATCCCGAGTTGACGGATGCCTCTCCACTCAAGACTAACCGCATCGCCGACGGCATCGACATCGTTTGTATCCGCGAGCTGACCGGCGGGGTCTATTTCGGTCAGCCCAAGAGCACGACCACCCTGGCCGACGGTGACATCGAGGCCATCGACACCATGGTCTACCGCAAGAGCGAGATTGAGCGAATCACCGCCGTTGCCATCACCGCCGCCCGGGCCCGCGGCAAGAAGCTCTGCTCGGTCGACAAGGCCAATGTGTTGGAAACCTCTGTCCTCTGGCGCAAGACCGTCACCGACTATCTCGCCAAGCATGCACCAGACATCGCTCTCAGCCACATGTATGTGGACAACGCCGCCATGCAGTTGGCCCGCGACCCGAACCAATTCGATGTATTCCTTACCGAAAATATGTTCGGCGACATTCTCTCCGACGAGATGGCCGTGATCTGTGGTTCACTCGGCATGCTGTCATCCGCCTCGCTCGGTGCCGGCAGCAACTCCCTCGGCAAACCCTTCGGACTCTATGAACCAGGCGGTGGCACCGCGCCGGATATTGCCGGCAAAAATCTCGCCAATCCCTGCGCCCAGATTCTGTCCGCCGCGCTCATGTTGCGCTATAGCTTTGGCTTGGACGCCATCGCCAACCGGATCGAAATCGCCGTGCGCCAGACGGTCACTTCCGGCACCCGCACGGGCGATATCGCATTTGGCAAGACCTCGGTCGGCACGATTGAAATGGCCGACGCCATCATCGCGAATCTGAACTAATGCCATTACTTCTGTTCGTCTTTTGGACCTTACTGGTGCTAACCTAATCCCTTTCATGACTTCCGCCCAGATCCGCCAGTCCTTCCTCGATTACTTTGCCCAACAGGGCCACACCGTGGTCCCGTCCGCGTCGCTGCTGCCCGATTCTCCCGGATTGCTGTTCACCAATGCGGGTATGAACCAGTTTGTGCCCATCTTTCTGGGAGACAAGCAGCCCGACGTATCCACTTGGGCCGGGGCCATTCCAAGCCAGGACACCCGTGCGGCCGACACCCAGAAATGCATTCGTGCGGGCGGCAAACACAACGACCTCGAGGATGTCGGCTTCGACACCTATCACCACACGTTCTTCGAGATGCTCGGCAACTGGTCCTTCGGCGATTACTTCAAAAAGGAGTCGATCAACTGGGGCTGGGAATTGATCACCAAGGTCTGGGGCGTGCCGGCCAAACGGCTTTTCGCCACGGTCTATTCACCCGACAAGAGCAAGGGCGATCCGGCCGACTTCGACCAAGAAGCCTACGACATCTGGGCCACCATCTTCAAAAAGGAGGGACTCGATCCCGCCGTGCACATCGTCAACGGCAACAAGAAGGACAATTTCTGGATGATGGGCGACACGGGCCCCTGCGGTCCGTGTTCGGAGATCCATTTCAATCTCCTTCCCTCGGACGACGAAACCGCGGGCCGCAAGCTCGTCAACGATTCCAGCCCACGCTGCATCGAAATCTGGAATCACGTTTTCATCCAATTCAACGCCAATGCGGATGGCACCTTCTCGCAGCTCGCCGCCAAACACGTCGACACGGGCATGGGCTTCGAACGCGTCGCGGGCATTCATGCCACGACGAACGGTTTCAAGGACTTCACCAAAGATCCGTCGAATTACGCGGCGGATGTCTTCGCGCCGCTCTTTGCCAAAGTTTCCGCCCTTTCCGGCAAAACCTACACCGCCACCGTCCCAACCAAACGCGAAGGCCTGAGTGAACAGGAAAACACCGATGTCGCCTTCCGTGTCCTCGCCGACCACGCCCGTTGCGTATCGTGCGCCATCGCCGACGGCATCATGCCCGGGAACGAGGGTCGCAACTACGTCATCCGCCGCATCCTCCGCCGGGGCATTCTCTACGGCACCAAGATCGGCCTGAAACCCGGATTCTTTGAGCAACTCGTCGCCCCGGTCGTCGAGTCCCTCGGTGCGGTCTTTCCCGAACTCCAACAGCAGCAGGAAATCATTCGGCGTGTCATCCGCAGTGAGGAGGAGAGCTTTGGACGCACGTTGGACAAGGGACTTCAGGTATTTGAGCAGAAGATGCAGTCTCTAAATACGAAAACTGCTAAAGATGGGACTTTGGAAACGGACAAAGTAGAAGTGAGATTTCTGTTTCCAGGTGATGCAGCTTTTCGACTCTACGATACATTCGGCTTTCCGCTAGATATGACCGGCGTCCTTACCGCTGAGAGAGGACTCTCGGTAGACGAGGTAAAGTTCGAAGAATTGATGGAGGCTCAGCGCGAGCGCGGCCGGGCTTCCCAAAAGAAGGAAATTCTCGTCGCTGCGACGGAAGGAGAAACTTCCGATCTCAAAGCCAGCAAGTTTCTCGGCTACACCGAGACTGTCGCCAAGGCCGAATTGGTGGATGTCGTTTCGGCGGACAAGGACACCTTTCTCGTTTTCGATCAGTCGCCATTTTACGCCGAGATGGGTGGTCAGGCCGGCGATACCGGCACGGCCCTCATCGGCGATAAACTGGTCCACATCGTGGACACGGTGAAGGACAAGGCTGGACGCCACCTTCACAAAGTCGCCGCCAAATCACCCGCAGTCGAAGTGGGCAGCCATGCGGAACTCTCCGTCGATCTGACGCGCCGTCGTGCCATCTCCCGTCACCACTCTGCCGCGCACTTGATTCACTGGGCCTTGCGCAAAGTGCTCGGCACCCACGTCCGCCAGGCCGGCACATCCAAGACTCCCGACCGCATGCGTTTCGACTTCTCGCATTTCGAGGCCGTCACCCACGCGCAACTGCAAGAGATTGAGCAGCTCATCAACGACAAGGTCATCGACAACGCAAAGGTCGAGTCCTACGAAACCGAATTCGACAAGAAACCGGCCGACACCCTCGCGTTCTTCGGCGACAAATACGGCAAGATCGTCCGGGTGGTCGACATCGGTGGCTACAGCCGCGAGCTCTGCGGCGGCACCCACGTCACGACCACCGGTGAAATCGGCCTGATTCGGATCGTAGCTGAGATGGCGATTGCCGCCGGCACCCGACGCATTGAAGCGGTCGCTGGTCAGGCCGCCTATACCTTTACCGCCGAACATGAAATCGCGCTCAAGACCGCCGGCGCGAAACTGAATGCCGGCCCCCATGACCTGGTGCAGAAACTTGATGCCCTGTTGGCGCACCAAAAAGAAATCGAGACCAAGCTAAAAGGCTTTGAACAAAAGGCCGCGGCCGGCCTCTCCGATTCCCTGATCGCCAACGCCGTCGAGAAAGACGGTTTGAAATTCATTTCAGCCGTCGTCGAAATCGAGTCACCGGAAGCGCTGCGCAATCTCGGATCCCAAACTCTGCCGAAGCTCGGCGAAGGGGTCGTGAAACTCGGCGCAATCTTTGGCGACAAGGCGACCGTCGTTGCGTTCTGTTCGCCGGCGGCAATCAAAGCCGGTCATCAGGCCGGCAAGATCATCGCGTCAATTTCCACCGCGATCGGCGGTAAAGGTGGCGGCAAGCCCGACTTCGCCATGGGTGGCGGCAAGGAAACGAGCAAACTGGCTGCAGCCTTAGACGAGGTCTGAGTCCGAGCGGCGATCACCAAGCCATTTAATAAGCACCCTCAGGAGTTCGGGTTTTCGCACGGGCTTGCTGATGAAATCCACCATCCCCGCCGCAGTGCAACGCTCGCGATCCTCCAGCGTGGTATTGGCGGTGATAGCCACGATTGGTGGCGCGTCGCGCAAAGCCCGTTTGATCTCCCGGGTGGCCATGTGTCCGTCCATGACCGGCATGCGACAATCCATGAAAATGATTCGATAGCCATGCAGCCGGGCCATGGCGACTGACTCAGCCCCATCAGACGCGAGATCGACCTGACAGCCCAATTGTTCCAGTTGTTTGGATATCACGAGTCGATTGATAGAATCGTCGTCGACCACCAAAACCCGCCCCCAAGTGGAATCGACCGGCAATACCGTGGGTGCAGCCGGAGTCAGATCTACCGTGACCGGTTTGGGTTTATTATTGGCTAATGCGGCCAACAACAAATCGGGATCCAAAATGGGCTTACGTAAAACAGCATGCACCACGAAATCGTCCGACGAAATATCCCGGTTGGATCTTAAGGCAGCCAGAATCACCCGAAGTTTACCGGCGCGCACGGCCGCCCCAATCACGTGCCTCTGATCGGAAGACAACGCCACCGACTCATCCAACAGCAGGAAGCAAGTGTCATGGGAATACACACTCACTTCATGCAACCAACGAATAACCTTGCTAGGCACGTCGGTAAATTGCGCCAGATAGCCGCAGCGGGTAAACATCGCCACGGCGGACTCTGCCGCAGCAGCCGTATCATCCAGCACCATGACTTGTTCCGGGCGAAGGGGTCCGCCATAGGGCGGCAATGCTTCCATTTCCATTTCGAGTTCAAAGGAAAATACCGATCCTTTGCCCGGAACACTCCGCACGGAGATCGTGCCGTTCATTAGTTCCACCAGGCGCTTGCAAATCGCTAGTCCCAGCCCGGTGCCACCGTATTTCCGGGTGGTCGAGGTATCCGCCTGAGTGAAACGTTCAAAGAGTCGCGCCTGCACTTCCGGTCCGATACCTACTCCAGTATCCGTAACACTAAAACGCAGTTTGACGGAATTCTCTGCTTGATTGGTGGCGTTCGGAATGACCGTCACGCCAAGGACCACCTGCCCGGATTCAGTAAACTTGACCGCATTGCCCACCAAGTTGAGTAAAATTTGCCTGAGGCGATCAGGATCTCCCCGCACCAACAAAGGAACTTCCAATGGAACCAACAGCACCAGCTCAATTCCCTTCGCAGTCGCACGCGGCACCAGCACTTCCAACACGTCCCGCAACGGTTGCGTCAGATCAAACTCAAGGCTCTCGATATGAATATGCCCGGCTTCAATTTTTGAAAAATCGAGAATGTCATTTAGCACGGCCAGCAAGGATTCGGCCGAGGCCCGCAAAGTCGTCAGGTGTTCCCGCTGTTCGCTGTTCAGGGCCATATCCAACAGCATGTCCGCCGAGCCGATCACCCCATTCAACGGAGTTCGGATCTCATGGCTCATCGTGGCCAAAAATTCACTCTTGGCCCGGTTAGATGAGGCAGCGGCTTCCATTTCATCTCTCACCCGCGCTGAATGAGCGCGTTCTTCAGACAGCATCTTGGCCTGGTGGAGTCTTTCGCGTTCACGATTATCATGCCACCGGACCGCAAACCCCACCAATCCACCGGCACCGATGATTAGAATCGCCAAAACCAATGCCTTGAACCACCACGCTTGCCAGTAGAACGGCGTCACATCGATGACGACTGACGTTTCCGGCGTCGGCACCCCTTCTCGATTCACCGCCCTGACGTGGAACTTATACACCCCGGGTCGCAAATCCGGTAATCGTGCCACAGGTTCCACTCCGGCGTGCACCCAGCCAGTATCCACACCGTCCAGGCGATATTCATAGTTAATATCCTCCCCGTAGCCAAGACTGATACCGGAATAGCGTATATTAACCCGCTGGGTGCCGGCTGGAACCATGACCGCTTGATTCCGATCATCCGGCCATGGCAAATGTTCATCACCCGCCCGAACATGCTCGATGTGAACCTGGGGCACTACCGTCGAAACCTGCACCTGCTGCGGGTCGATTCTCACCAATCCTTTCAGGGTAGCGAACCAGAGCACCCCTGCACTATCGCATAGTGCCATATTTTGAAAACCACCCCGACAAGTCGCGCTCTTCATGCCCTCACGACGATCAAAGACTTGCACCGACAATCTAGCTTGGGTGCCGGACGCCACCGCATCTAGTGATTGTCGGGTAATTTTGATGATCCCCCGGGCAGACGAAGCCCAGATATCATGGTCCCTTGCCTCCACGAGTCCGACCAAATTTTCCCGAACCAAGCCGGCTTCGCGGCCGTAAACCACCCAACCCTTGTCGCTTTGACGCAGGATATTGCCTTCGAGCGTGGTAATCCAAAGTGCTCCCGCATGGTCCACGAAAAGATTACTCACCGTTCCGGGCAAATGACCGTCCAGAGCATCAACTAAAATGAATCCCGCCGAATCGTGGCGCCACAGTTTACCACTGCGACTGGCCACCCATAATTGACCCCGACCATCCTCAGCAAAGACATGATACGGTTCGTCCTGATCCCCACAGGGCACTTCGCGGAAGCGACCGTTTTCCCGGCAAACGATTCCACGTTCGGTGCCTATCCACAAGCGCTGGGCGCGATCAAGATACAGCGAGAAAATAGTGTCTGATCCCAAAGTGGCAGCATCCCAGTTTTGCACTCCTGATTCGGATCGCAGGAATAATCCATCGCCATAAGTAGCCACCCACAGACCCACGCCGGATTGTTGCAATACCCCATGAACCCATGAGTGATTGTTGAGTTGTTTTGTGGTTTTGAACTCTATGGCAGATCCGAAGTGGTGCTCATCAAAGGGCAATAACCCGCCGCCGTGGGTGGCAACCAGCAACTCGCCGGGTGAAGTTTCGATCACCGCATTGACCACCGGTTGTTCCAAACCCACCGCTTCATCAAAGGTCTTGGCTGATCGCGGACGAATCCGGGCCAGACCTCCCCCATTGGATCCAACCCATATATTCCCCTCACGGTCCCCACTGATACACAGTAACGCATTGTTCAACAACCCGTCCGCCATGGTGCACTCCAACCAGGTGCCATCATTACGGTAGACGACCACCCCATTATGATATCCCGCCATCCATAAATTACCCCACTGGTCCTCGTGAAGTTTCACTGCTTCCTGGTTATGGTCAGCCGGCCGCTCGATGGTTTGCACCCATTCACCGTCGTGCCATCTACGGATGCGCAAAGGACCGCCACCCAGATCCCTCCAGTTTTGGCCGCGGCAAACCCTTGCACTACGAGTTCGCCCTTACCCCATTCCTCAGGGCTAAATGAATGCCAACTCTCATCGGTGAAATAGGCCAAATTACGGTCGGCCATCAGCCATATCTGATCGTCGGCATCAACCAACAAGCTCCATGGTTTTTGATTATTTGCATCAGGTGGTTGGGGCAGCCAGATTTCGAACCGGTCTCCATTGAGCCGCAGTAGTTTTTGCCCGACCATTGCAAACAAGCGGCCATGGGAGTCACGCGCCAATCCCGCTACCAGACCTTTGGGCACCCCCTCATCATCGCCATAATGACGCCACTTCTCTCCTTGGCGCCGAAAGATCCCATTGTTCGTGCCAACCCATAATACCCCGTCTGGATCAGCCAATAATTCCAACACCATAACATCTCTAAATTCCGGCGTCACCACTTCATGGTCCGGTGAAAATCGGATGCCATTGAATCGGGTCAGTCCGGAAAACGATCCCACCCATAGATAACCATCCGGCGTTTGTGCCATGCACGTTACCGCTACAAAAGGGAACGCATTATCTATATCCCAAGTGCGCAGCATATACTGTTGCGCAAACTGCCGGGAGTCGATACCGACCTCGTGGGCAAACCCGCTTACCACCACAAGCACGGTGAATAGCATGCCCCGGCTGTAACTGTATAATCGGGCCGCATGGGATTGCACAGATTCGTTTCTAAATAGAGAGCATGACGAATCAAGCCCCTCATTCGGTAAATAGTGGATTGCGACTGAGGGCGTTCTGTCCACCTTGCATGAATAATGTCTGATGCGTTTCCATCTCTTGTGTGCCTGCTGGCCTTTGACGGTTCCAACCGTATGGCGGTCCGTAAACTGGGTTCGAAAACGGGATTGGCCTTCACTGGTATCGATCTCGCCATGGCACTCGAGCGGCTGGAATCGGCGTTTCCCTCCCACACCAAACCGGTCGAATATTTCAAAGTGACCGCAGGCGGCCGCGCTTACTCGGTCTATTTCGCCCAAGCCATCGGCACTCCGCTCGATTCGGAAATCGAGCCATGGTCCATCGAAAATTTGACCCTCAATTCCGAACGTCTGGCCCCTTCACTCAAGGCCATCGTCGAGCAATTGGATCCCTATTTGATCGAAATCCCCTATCTCCATATAGGCGAAAACGATTTCATCTATAAATTCCGCCCGGAAAAGGAGCGCAACGCCGCCATCTATGCCGAGGACCCCGTTTCAAGCACGCTGTATCAATCGCAATTGTGCACCCTCATCAAAGCCCAGGCACGCACGCATGAACGGACGGCCAGCCAGCCCGTCGCCATCAATTTCGGACCGATCAGTTATCTCATTCCCAGTCACTTTGGATTCTGCCTCGGCGTAAAGAATGCCATTGAAAGGGCCTATGAAACCCTGTCGGCCAACCCATCCCGCCGGGTCTTCATGTTATCGGAGTTGATTCATAATCCTTTCGTCAATGCCGACCTCTTGCGCCGGGGCCTGCGGTATCTGCAAACCGACAAAGGGGTTCCATATACGGTGGAGGGACCGGCCAGTGATACGAGCCAACCCAACCCACTGCTTTGGGATACGCTGACCCCCGATGATATTGTGATTATCCCCGCGTTTGGCGCCACGGATGAAGACAAACGCAAATTAGTCCGTAAGGGCATCGCGGTCTGCCAATATGATGCGACCTGCATGTTGGTGGAAAAAGTATGGAAAGCCGCCCGTAACTATGGCCAAGCCGGCTATACGGTAATCATTCACGGTAAAGCGGAGCATGAGGAAACCAAAGCCACGTTTTCGAATACCCGGCGATACGCACCGGCCATCATTGTCCGCGACCTGGAGGAGACCAAGCTCCTGTCCGGTTACATCACGTCCAAGGATTCGGCCGCACATGCTGATTTTTATCGAACATTTGCCGGCAAACATACCCCCGGCTTCGATGTTGAGCGTGATCTCAAGCGGGTGGCCGTGGTCAATCAGACCACGTTGCTGGTAAACGAAACCCGGGAAATCATCTCCTATTTGCGCGAGACCTACACCCAACTGCACGGTCCGGCCGGAGCCGAGCACGTCGGGGGCAGCGGCCGCACTGACACCCTGTGCTATGCCACTCAGGTAAACCAGGATGCGCTCGCCAAGGCTCTGGCCACACCGATTGACGCCGCATTTGTCATCGGGGGTAAAAATTCTTCCAACACCTACCAATTGTATCGTTTGTGCGAGCAGTCCTTGGGAACCCGCGCCTATTTCATTCAATCGGAGGCCAATATTCTTTCCTCCCGGGAAGTGGAGCATTACGTTTTCCCTCCTCATCATGATGGCCGGCCGCACGGCATGATGATAAAGCGGGATTTGTGGTCTGATCTGACCAGTCCCAAGCGGGTGCTCATTACCGGCGGCGCCTCCTGTCCCGACGGTATTATCCAGCAGGTAATCGCCCGACTAAACGCCCTTTTCCCCGCCGCCGACCTGCGCAGTATGGCGACTATCCTTGAGGAATTTTCCAACACCACGGACTAGGTCCGTGATCCATGCGCAGCCAAGGTGCCTTCGCACGATATCCGACCGCCTCCCCAGGCCCTTAGAATTTGAAATTCAAGCCGGCCCGGAAGCCCTGCAATTTCGACAAGTCGACGTCGGTGGTGTAACTGGAACCATTTTCCGTGATAGTCTGCACGTAGGTCCCGGTGCTTTGATAAAATGCTCCCATATACAAACCGGCCCGTTCTGTAATCAGATACTCCATCGTGGCATCCACATAGTAACCGGATAGATTGTTTCCCTCGGTCTCCGATACGGTTGTGACCAACGTATCACTGGTGTCAGGCACCAAGGTCTGTTCCACGGAATAAGTAGTGCCTGAATAAACCAAGGCGGGACCACCACTGACCGTAAACCGGAGATTATCGGTGATCGAATAGATCAAGGTCGGGCCCAAACGCATGGTCAGGTAGGTGCCCTTGAGATGCCAAAAATTAGTCACTTGGGTGTTGTTTGACGCGGTCGTGGTGGTGCGGCTGTCAGGTTTCCGGTCGAGGTAAACCGTCGTCTCGATGACATTGCCGTCCGCGTCGACCCCACTGGAAGGCGCCCCATAGGGCAATCCGGGCGGCAAAGTCTGGCCATCCAAGCTGTATTTATCGGTAACCGTAGTAATCGTCGCCAGCACACTGTCGCGAACGCTGGATTCGATTCCGTTGATGCCAACGCCAGCAAATAGACGCCACTGCAGACGTTTGCTGATGTTTCCCATGTCACGGGACACCACCAATTCGGTGCCAAGACTCATACCAGGATCTTTGCTGCGCATGGCACTGTCAGTGATATCGGCCTTGTAAGTGTGAAAGGACATCGTGGCTCCATCATCCAATACTTGGCGCGCATCCGTATAACCCCAGGTATTGGTTTTACCATCAGTAGCTCCGTCACGTTGGTCACGCACCACCACGCCATCGTGGTAAGACCTCACCACATCGGTGGAAACCTCATCACTGATCGACTGGGAAGATTGGACCAAACCCTGACCGGCGAAGGATGACTTGGTCCCATTGAGAGTGCGTGTCCCTACACTCAGCGAGAACTTTGGCTCTACGAAATAATCGTCGAAATTGAAGTTGGGAATGTCATCCTCGGGGTTCTGCGCGCGACTTAGGGACGCCAGAGTGAGGAAGGCCAAGAGGTAAAATTTCTTCATGTAGAGGTTACAGTGTCACAGGTGTGACGGTATTAGCGGAAAAATGTTGCATAAAGATTTGTGTCGAAAGCCTCCGAGTCAATGGGAGATTCGGCCCGGCCGAGCGACCCTCCACCGGGTCATTATTCGTTAAATTCGTCCCGCTGGGCGGCGGCATCATTTTCCGCCTTTAGGGCTGCCGCCGCAACCGGATCGATGGCTGCTTCCTGCTCCTTCAGACGTTTTTCCAGGGCCTTCAGTCCTTCGGCCTTATGTTCCAGCTCCGATTCCTTTTCCTGCTGGGCCTGAACTTTCTCAAAAAGGGTATTTTCACTGTCATCCAGGAATTGTTCCCGGTCCTTGATCTGTTGCTTGGCCTCCTTCAATGCGGCTTCCTGTTTCTCCAGTTCTGCCTTCAATTGCTCCAAGGCGGCCCGCTCTTCATCGCTCATGCTGGTCTTGGCGGGGGCCTCCTGCTTCGTCGCGGCCAGCAGGCGTTCCCGAGCCATCAACAAGGCTTCCCCTTCCGCAACTTCACGTTCCTTTTCCTGCAGTCGGGCCTCGGCGTCTGCCACCGCCCGTTCCCGATCCGCCAGCATGACCTCCAATTGTCGCAGATTTTTCTCCAGTTCAGAGATCCGTTCCGCATCCAAAGTGGCCGGCTCACCCCAAGGAGTTCTGGTAGCCGACACAATTGCATTGATCGATTCCCGGGCCGCAGTGGTGGCTTCGGACACCTCCTGCAGGGAACGCACCGGAGTCCGTCGGCGTAAAGTTAAAGCGGGACCTTGAGCGGTCTTGGTCGGAAATTTAATGGGACTGTCCGGCATCTTGCCCTATCATTACTTGCCAAACAGTCGGCCGAACAACCCCTTTTTCTTGGGCTCCTCTTTGGGGGCCAGCCCTTTGACCAAAGGTTCAAGGATAGCCGCAACCCGCGTTTCTGCCTCGGGATTTTTCAATACCATCAAGGTGCGCCGCAATTCTCCACCTGAGGTCAGCTCCGATTTCAAGGTCTGCCATTCCTCCTTAAAACAGGTAAAGGCAGCCTGACGTCGTTCGAGCGTGTCCCCAGCGCGTTCGGCTTGCGCCAGACATTCGATCAGGTGCAGGCCTTTTGCCCCGGGACGATATGGGAGCACCTCGGTGAGCGAATTCTCATCCACATGAGAGAGCGCATTGAGCAATTTTCTAAAATCCCCGCCCACGATCACGTTTTGGGACATATTCTGAGCAAAACGGGCGAACTCACCCAAGGTGGACAAATGCTCCAAACCGCAAAATTCGCGGGTATCCTTGTTCAAGGCGGTCAATTCGATGGGGAAATCCTCAGGGATGCCCAATTTCGCCATATTCTTGAGCAGCTGGTTATCGCGTTCAGCGCTAGCCTCGGTGTGCGTTACCATGTCACCGAATGGATCATCAAATGAAAGGGTATCCTTCAGGATTGATATGAGCAGATCTGCGTGATTCGGGTATCCCTTCAAAGTGAGCAATTCCCGCATTTCATCGTAGCCCAGGTCAATATAGGCGGCTGCATTTTCATCCGCTCCCTTAATGGGCCAATCCGGGCCTTCCAAGTTCTGAGCCAAACTGCTCAGGGATGTATCGACCATGATGGATGTCGCGAAGGCCAAGCGCACATCGTCCCAATCTTTGGCGGTATATTTAGAGGTGGATTCAGACATGAAAATTAAGTGGTTAGGGTTACGATGTAATGCCACCCATACGGATGATTTCGTCGGCAAGTTTACGGTAATCGGTGATGACGCTTTCCTGCTCATCACCGTCATTGTCCTGCGAAAGCATGGTCACCGGCAATCCCAGGGTAACGGCCCGACGCACAACCATCGCGTCGCGAACCTGCGTTTGGAATATCTTCGCATCTGGGGAGACGCGCTTGGCGGCCTTGAATTGATTCATGCGCAATTGCATGCGCATTTTAGGCACTTCGATATCCACCCCGGTCTTGATCGAGTTGAAAACGACGCCCCGGACTTGGGCCGGCGGCCCCATCGCCGCGGTGCGAAAACTGGCAGACAATTGATGGAACTTACCGAGTTTATCGACCAACAGGGTAAATCCGATCAAGCTGAGCGCATCCGGATTGGATGGCACGACAATCTCATGGCTGCTGAAGATCCCACATTGGGACGCCCGTAAAATATTGGGTGGGCAGTCAAAGAGGATGAAATCATATTCATTCTCAATCGCGGCGAGTTGCTGTTGGAAAATGAGATAATGCGGAAATTTGGGATCACCGGTATATTCGGCTTCAAGGTCCACCAGATTGAAATTGGTGGGCACAATATCCAAACCGGGCAGCACCTTCGCCCCCGACTTGTCCTCCACGACATCCCGGAAAACAATGTCTTCAATCCGGGCACTTCCCGGGTCAAATAGAGAAAATGGCGCCTTCGTTGGTCGAGTTGATCTTATTCCAACGCTCCAGGCGCAAAAGCCAGATACTGGCGTTGGATTGTGTATCCAAATCGAACAGCAGGACCTTTTTGCCTAGTTTTGCGAGACTGGCCGCGGTGTTGACGATTAGGGACGTCTTGCCGACGCCGCCCTTGTAGTTGATGAAGCTGATTTTACGCGCCATGCTTAGGGTGGTTTCTGAAGCGATATTACTCAAGAAAGGTGCTTGGAAAAATACATGTCGCGAGCCCAAAAGGTCACAAGTCACTTTTAACGCTTTATTTGCAGCCCTCTTGGCGGACTAAATGAGAACATTCCCTCCTCCAAATGACCAAAGAAGACCTCCGTCACCAAATTTTACGCCATCTGCAGGCCGAGCTCGATAACTTGATCAGAGGCGCCCAACTCGCGCACGATGAGGCCACCAGCGAGGAAAGTCGGGCGGAGAATAAATACGACACCCACAGCCAGGAGGCGGCTTATTTGGCTGAAGGACAGGCTCGGCTTGCCACCGAAGCCAGTGAGGCAATCAGTTTATTCCAAACCCTAACGCTGCCCGCATACCATCAGCAGGACCCCATCGCGATCGGTGCGTTGGTTGAATTAGTCAGTGCAAAGGAATCGACTTGGTATTTCTTGGGTCCACGGGCTGGCGGTCTGGAACTTAAACTGGAAGATGGCCGCACCGCCCTATTAATCAGGCCGACATCCCCGATGGGACGGCAACTACTGGGAAAAATTACCGGCGATCAGGTGCAGGGAACGGGTCGGGACCGATCCCTGCACACCATCAGCCGGGTCGTTTGATCGCCGGAGATCGTCAATTCATGCGAAACACAATCGGCACCGTCATTCTAAAACTGACCGCCCGTCCCAGATGCCGGCCCGGCTCAAAGCGCCATTTTTCCACCGCGCGGAGTGCAGCATCATTGAACAACGGATCCGTTGTGCTCACCACATAGGAGGACGATACGCGCCCACTTTCATTGACAACGAAACCCACGACAACCTCTCCGCCGTAGCCCCGCATCCGGGCCTCCGCCGGATAGATCGGGGCTACTTGGGCGGTGGATCGCGGAGTGTTATCCAACTTGGTGGCATCGAAAATATTGGGGGTGAGTGACAGACCTTCCGGTGAACCATTCGGCACCCCAAACACCCCCACCGGTATTTTCTCCAACGAAATCTTGCTGTTTATCGTCACCGGCACCTTCTCCATCGAAACTGCATCGGCTATCGGCTTACTGAAAGGCTCTGGGGTGACGGGGGCTGACTCATCAGTGTCCCCCAGCTTCGACTTTATATCACTATCATCGGCCACAAGTTCAATCACCGGTGGGTCCGATACAACCGGGATCGGAGCCAGTTGCGGTCCTGATTTGGACTCATCCGGTCGGTTGGTCGTAGCCTCAGATTCTTTACGTGATCCCAACAGCAATGCCGCGTGGAACAGCACAGCGCACATAACCGGTATCGTGAATTGTCTTTTCATGTTGGCCTCCAGTTTAAGGGTTCAACATGACCACGATCGGCTCACCCAACTATTAGGGTGAATTTGGCTAAAATTTAACCTGATTCAGACCACTTGAAAACCAAGGTGGCATACGGTGGCAACGTGAGCGCGATGGATTGACCATGACCGTCCGCCGCCACGGGCTCGGTGTGGCAACCGCCACCGTTCCCCAGCCCACTGCCCCCGTAAAATTCACTGTTGGTGTTCAGCACTTCACGCCACATCCCACCCCGGGGAACGCTTAGCCGATAGTTCTTGCGCACCACGGGAGTGAAATGTCCGACCACCGCCAGCATCTCACAATGTTCGGCATTCAAACGCAGATAGGCGATTACACTCGCCTCGTTGTCATAGCAGGCCAGCCATTGAAAGCCCGTCGAGTTCAAATCGTTGCGGCCCAAAACGGACTCCTGAGTATAGAGTCGGTTCAAATCACCCACCAGACGACGCACCCCGGCGTGGTCGGGATACTGGCACAAATGCCAGTCCAGGCTTCGCTGATAATCCCACTCATGCGACTGCGCAAACTCTCCACCCATGAAGAGCAGTTTCTTCCCGGGCCACATCCACATATGCGCATAGAGGGCCCGCAGGTTGGCCGCCTTTTCCGGGATGTGCCATGCCCCCATCTTGAACAGCATCGAAGCCTTGCCGTGCACGACTTCATCATGTGAAAGCACGGTGACAAAATTCTCCGCATACTGATAGAGCATGCCGAAGGTCAGGTCATTCTGGTGCCACTTGCGATGCGCGGACTCCTTGCTGAAATAGCTCAGGGTGTCGTGCATCCAGCCCATGTTCCATTTGTAATCGAAGCCCAGCCCGCCGGTTTCTACCGGACGACTGACCCCAGGAAATGAGGTGGATTCCTCGGCAATCATCATTACGCCGGGATAATACTCATGCACGAGTTGGTTGGTGCGTTTGAGGAAGTCGATGGCCTCCAGATTCTCGCGACCACCGTATTGGTTGGGCACCCACTCCCCCGCTTTGCGCGAATAATCCAAATACAGCATCGAGGCAACCGCATCGACGCGCAACCCATCGATGTGGTAGCGATCGAGCCAAGCCAGCGCATTGGCGATCAGAAAACAACGCACCTCATTGCGGCCGTAATTGAAAATCAGCGTGCCCCAGTCCATGTGCGCCCCTTTGCGCGGATCGGCATGCTCATAGAGATGGGTGCCGTCAAACTGGGCCAAGGCAAAACTGTCACGCGGGAAGTGTGCCGGCACCCAGTCCAAGATGATGCCGATACCGCGCTGGTGCAGATGATCCACAAACCAGGCAAAATCCTCCGGAGTGCCAAAGCGATGCGTCGGAGCAAAAAAGCCCGTGACTTGATAGCCCCACGAGCCTTCGAAGGGATGCTCGGCCACCGGCATGATCTCAATGTGGGTAAAGCCTAGTTCGACCGCATAATCTGCCAGCTGGGGTGCCAGTTCCCGATAGGTCAGCTGCCGGTTGCCCTCGTCAGGATTGCGCCGCCACGAACCCAGATGAACTTCATAGATCGACATGGGGCGATCCAGTTGCGACGCCTGCTCGCGCCGTCGATCCATCCAAGCTTGGTCAGCCCATTTATGTTTGCGGGTGTCGCAGACAATCGAGGCGTTGTTGGTCGGAGCTTCAAAATGAGTCCCGTATGGGTCGGTCTTGATCTGGGTATTCCCAGCCTGATCACGAATCTGATATTTGTAATACTCGCCCTCTACGAGTCCCGGCACAAACAGCTCCCATACCCCGGAAGCTCCCATCGAACGCATGGGATGATAACGTCCATCCCACTGGTTAAAATTTCCCAACAAAGAAACCTGGGATGCGTTCGGTGCCCAGACGGCAAACCCTACGCCAGCGACACCATCCATGGTGCGCAAATGAGCTCCCAGCTTTTCGTATATCCTATGTTCATTACCTTCGTTGAACAGATAAAGGTCCTGTTCACTGAGGGTCGGCAGAAAGCGGTAGGGATCATGGATTGTGCGCAGGTCCCCCCGGTGGGATTTGACCTCCAATTGATAGTGAAATGCTTTTCGCCGCCGGGGTAAGAACACTTCAAAGGCTCCCGCCTCATCAAGCCGCTCCATGGGCCACCGTTCCTGTTTAGCAGGATCAACCACTGCGCATTCAGCGGCATCCTGCAGGACCACCCTGACGACCAAGCCCCGTTTTTTCTGATAGCTGCAATTATGCATCCCCAACAGATCATGCGGTGAGGCATGACGTGCGCCCATTAATGAGGTCAGGTCGCTAACAGATAAAATCATGGTGTAGGTTGCATGGCCTTTGTAGAGAACGTTCGAACTGCACCCCATACCCCGCAATTTATTCCACCGAGGTCAATAGGACTATATCCGGGGCCCACCTGCAACCTGCGAGCCGGCCCGACAACACGTATGCAAGTGAGCTTGCTTGCCCGCTGTTGGCGGCCTTTGCTCCGGCTTCGTGATTCGCCGTTTCTCCTTGCTGTATCTTTTGATTCTCGTGGTGCCACTTGGGGCGCAAGACACGGTGAACCCAGCCGACTTGTCTGCCGAAACCTCCGATTTCAATTCGACTAATAACACGTTTACCTTCCGTGGGAATGCCCGGCTGAGTGATGGGCAAACTTTACTGGAAGCAGATACTATTCACTACAATTATGCGACAGGCATAGCGACTGCAGAAGGGCATGTCAGTTTGACCCGCGGGGCGGAACGTATCCTGACGGACAAGGCATCCTATGACCGCAAAAACCAGTCATTTACCCTGGCTGAAATGCGGGCGGGAAGATTCCCCTATTTCATTTCAGGTGAGAGCGCCCAAGGGAATATGAGCACGTTTATCGTTTCCCGGGCAGAATTGAGCTACCGTGAACCCGGACCATATCAGCCTACCCTGAATGCCGGAACGCTGACCTACATGGACGGCAAGACCCTCAATGCCGAGGCGGCCCATATCGGCATCGGCAGCATCCAACCTTTCTCCCTGCCGCACTTTACCCACCACCTGAATTTGCCCCTGGTTTCATACCTTTCCTTCAATGGTGGGTATCGTTCATCCCTGGGGGTAATCGCCGAAGCCGGCCTGCATTTGCCCTTGGGTGCCGATACTAGATTGGGTTGCACCCTCGGCATTTACACGGCCCGCGGGATAATGTTCGGACCCACCGGTAGCTATGACATTATCCGGGATAACCGCGAAATGGTCGGGGATATCCAATCCGGTTTCATTAATGATCATGGCGATCGGCTCACCGATTTGTTGGGCCGGCCGGTGCAGCCCAATCGCGGCTACGTCCAGTGGTGGCACGCCCAAGATCTGACCGACAGTTTGCGGGTCACCGCACAGGTGAATTATTGGGCGGACTCCGAGGTGCTGCGTGATTTCCGTCCCCGGGATTTTTTCCGTATTCAGGAACCGGATAATTACGTCCAGGCGCTCCATACCGGGGCCAATTATTTTGTCAGCGCCTTCACTCGCTTTGCCCCGAATGACTTTCAACGTGTTCAGGAGCGGTTGCCGGAAGTAACCTTCGATGTAATGCCCCTGGCTCTGGGCGGCGGTTTCTATCAGCGATTTCATGGCGGTTTTGCTGCCTTGAGAGAAGCGTCTCCGGGCAACGCCGGCCCGGTGCGGCGCAGTGATCGGTTGGACGCATATTATGCCATCAACCGGCCGATCACCCACGAAGACTGGTTCAGTTTCACCCCCATCGTCGGGGCCCGGGTCACCCATTATAAACGTGCCGTGGGGGCCAAGGACAACTATACCCGCACGCTCGGGGAGATCGGATTTGATGCTGCCCTACGTTATTCAGCCGTGAACGACTACCGTAACGATGTGTGGCAGATCAACGGTATCCGGCATTTGCTGACCCCACGTCTGGGCTACCGCTACATTCCGGATGCCCAAAAAGGACGGGCTTACATTCCTACGATCGACGATCGCACCTTTACGACCTATCTCCCGCCAATGGGTCTGGGTGACACCCGCAACATCGACGATCTCGGACCGACCAATGTTCTGCGAATCGGACTGGATAACACCTGGCAGACGCGGGATACGGAATACGGCTCACGCGATCTGCTCGTATTCAATCTGGCGAACGATTTCCGCTTTGAGCGGTCCCCTACTCAACGCACGGCATCAGATCTGCACAGCTTTCTCGCCTTCATGCCTGCCGCTTGGCTGCAATTTGACTACTACCAGCGGCTATCCACCCACGATTTCACGCTCCAGGAATTCAATACAAGTGTGAGCATTCATGATGGTGATGCGTGGAGACTGCAGTTCTCGAGTCATTTTCTGCGGCAGGATATCGAGGAATACGTGCTGCAGTATGAACATCGCCTCAACGAAGCCTACGAGATCCTGACGAAATTTCACTACGACAACCGACGCCGGCGCTTCAACGAGCAAGCCTTCGGACTGCGCCAGAATCTCGGCAACACTTGGAGCGTCGAATACTTGATCACGGTCTATGACGGCCCCCGGCGTGAAAGTAACTTCGGATTCAATATCGCCGTGGAAACCTTCGGCTTTTGAGCCACGTTTCTAAACGGAAGATTCCATCTGCCGCGTTTCGCGCTCTATTTCATCCGCCCGGATGAGTCCTTGGGCACTTGAATGTCCGGTGACCTTCACCACCAGCCGGTCCATGAGCACGTAGAATATGGGAATGACGAATAACGTCAGGAACGTGGATATGGTCAGTCCGCCAACAATCACCAGTCCCATGGGGTTACGGGTCTCCGCCCCGGGTCCGGTGGCCAGCATCAAGGGCACGGCACCAAAAATGGTGGAAATTGCCGTCATCAAAATGGGACGAAACCGCATCGTGGCCGCTTCGAATGCGGCGGTGGCGGCATCACGTCCTTGGATTCGCAGCTGATTCGCAAACTCCACAATCAGAATGCCGTTCTTGGCCACCAAACCGATGAGCATGATCAGTCCGAAGCGGGAAAACAGATTATCGGTCAAACCCGGTCCCCAAAAGCGCGAGCAATACAGCACGGTAACGCCGCCGGAAAGCGCAAGCACCACCCCGGTGAATATGGTCACGGGGTGAATCCATGATTCAAATTGCGCCGCCAAAATCAAAAAGGTGAACAGCAAGGCCAGTCCAAAAAGAATCATGGCATCCGATGAACTATCCACAAATTCCCGGGTTTCCCCACCCCAGGTATAACCATAATTGTCCGGCAAAATATCTGCGGCCAGTCGCTGCAATTCCGCGACGCCATCACCCTGCGTGCGGCCATCGGCCAATTGGGCCGAAAGGGTAATCGAGCGTTGCCGATCCACATGCGAGTAGGACTCGGGCACCGTTTCCTCGGTGTAATCCACCAGGTTGCTCAATTGCACCAAGGCTCCGGTCGTGGAACGCACATATACCCGGCCCAGATCAGATGGCGTGGCGCGATTGGCATCCTCGACCTGCACCGTTACATCATATTCATCAGCTCCCCGGCGGAACTTGGTCACGCGACGGCCACCAAAAAGAGATTCCAAAGTCGTGGCCACATCCACCAGGGGCACTTTCAGATCCGCCGCCCGGGCCCGGTCAACCGTCACCCGCAGTTGCGGATTGTTCGGCTGGGGTTCGATTCGAATTTGACCAAGAATCGGATTGCCCTCCAAAGCTTGATTGAAGCTGGCGGCGATCTTTTGCAGTTCAGTAAATTCCGGTCCCTGCAAAATCATCTGCACGCCGCCGGAACTGCTGCGGCGCCCGCCCAATGGCCGGATCGGAGCCGCTATGATCATCCCGCCAGGATTATCCCTAAAGGGTTTACGCAACGCGGTGAGGACTTCTTGGGTGCTGCGGGTTCGATCCTCCCACGACTTAAGCGTAACAAACATAAAGCCGGTGTTGGCGCTGCTGCCAAAGCCGGTGATGCGAAACATCCGGTCGATCTCCGGCGTGGCCAGGAGCGTGGTCTCCACATCGCTCGCATACGATTCGGCGTAATCGGGGGTCGAGCCCAGCGGAAAATTCATGAGAACCCGGAATATCCCGCGATCCTCCTGCGGGGTGAGTTCACGCTGCAATTTGGTGTAGAGCCAGGGACCCAAAAACGCAAACAAACCACAGGCCAGCAGGACGATGGCGCGATGCGCAAAGGACCAACGCAGGGCACCGGCAAAAAATGCGTTGATCCGCACAAACAACGGCTCGGTCACGCGGTAAAACCAGCCGTGATGCAAATGCCCGTCCGGGTCACGTTTCGTCGCCAAAATGCGCGAGCAAAGCATTGGCGTCAGCGTCAGCGCAATCAGACTGGATACGACCACGGCAATCGCCAACGTGAGACCGAACTCATAGAACAACCGGCCCGTCCGACCGGATTGAAATGCCACCGGCAAAAACACGGCCACCAAGGTCAGTGTGGTTGAGATCACCGCAAACGCCATCTGCCGGGCGCCAAATATCGCCGCATGAATGGGGTTCTCCCCTTCTTCAATCCGCCGGTAGACGTTCTCCAACATCACGATGGCATCATCCACGACCAATCCCACGGCCAGCACCAATCCGAGCAAGGTCAGCAGGTTGATGCTAAAGCCCATCCACTGCATGACTGCGAATGAGCCGATGATTGAGACCGGGATCGCGATCAGGGGAATCACCGTCGCGCGCCAGTCTCGCAGGAACATGAAAATCGTCAACACGACCAAGGCACAGGCGATGTATAGGCTGTCGTATACTTCCGCCACGGAGCGTTCCACAAACGAGCTCGTATCGTAGGCAATCTGCAGGTTCACCCCTTCCGGCAGATTGCCGCGTATTTCCGGCAGCAGGGCCTTCACTTCACTCGCCACGCTAAGCAAATTGGCCTGGGACTGTTTCTCAACCTGCAGGCCGATGGTGGTGCGCCCATTGTAGAAAGCGGCGATCCGATAATCGTTGGCCCCCAATTCGACGCGGCCGATATCGGAAAACTTCACTTGCGTGTCCCCTCGCGTGGCGAGGACCAGATTATCGTAGTCGATCACACTGTTCATGCGGCCCTCCAGTCGCATGCCGAACTCCCGCGTCATCGATTCAATCTTACCACTCGGCACATCCACATTTTGCTGCCGCAAGGCGCGTTCGACATCCGCAATGGTCAGCTTGTAGGCCGCCAGCCGGTCGGTATCCACCCAGAGTCGCATCGCAAACTGTGGACCGCGAAGTCCAACCCGCGAGACGCCCGGCACGGTCTGTAACCGTTGGGCGACGTTGCGCCGGGCCATTTCAGCCAGCTCGAGCCGGGTAAACCGATCCGAGTTCATCGAGATCGTCATCACCGGATCCGAATCGGTATCGGCCTTTTCGACCTCAGGCGGATCCACTTCCGTCGGCAGACGGTCCACTACGCGACCGATCTTATCCCGGACGTCGTTGGCCGCTTCGTCGGTATCTCGGCGTAAATCAAATTCGAGGGAGATGCGGGATCGACCGGCACTGGAGCTGGAGTTCAGCTGCTTCACCCCATCAATCGTCGACAACTGCTCCTCAATTGGGTCGGTGATCTGGGTTTCAATCACTTCAGCCGCAGCCCCGGGGTAATTGGCATCCACCGAAACTACGGGAGACTCGATATTCGGATACTCGCGCACCGGTAGCCGCGAAAACGCCAACCCCCCTACAATCAGCACCAGCAAGGCCAGCACGATACACACCACCGGCCTTTTAATGGAGACGTCAGAGAGCAGCATGTCGGGTCGAATTACAGGGGTTGGTTAGAGGCCTTGATTGAAAGGCTCGCGCAACGGTTTCGGCTCCAGGGCTGCTCCGGGAAAAAGAATCAACGCACCCACTCCTGATGCGACCACTTGGGTGCCGTCATTCAATTCCTCGCCAATCGGGGTCACTTCCACGATGCCCCGATTGCGTAGACCGGTGGACACCGGGACATAACGCGCAACTTTTTTCCCGTCCTTCTCGGCCACGACAATGATCTGCACGCCACGGGCATCAGCCAAAACCGCGCCTTCCGGCACGGTCAGCACTTGTTTGCGCACATCGAGCACCAATTCCACATTGGCAAACATCCCCGGACGCAAAACAGGGTCCGGCTCGGCGAGGATGGCTTTGACTTCCGAAGCCCGGATATCGCGGTCGATCGTCGAACTCACAAAGTAAACTTCACCCTGAATCGTTTTTTCAAACTGTTCCACCCCGCCGCCCCGGGTGGTGGCCCGCACCATGGTGCCTGGTTTCACTTTGGCCAGATAACGTTCGGGCACCGCAAAGGTGATTTTTAAGCGGCTGAGATCATCAATCCGGGTGATTGCTGTGGTTGTGTTCACAAAATCACCCGCAGAGATTGTGCGGGCGCCCACCACTCCCGCAAACGGAGCCTTCACCTCCGTCTTGCCCAACCTTAATTTCAATATTTCCAATTCGGCTTTGGCCGCGGCAAATTCGGAGCGGGCGCGATCATATTCGGATTGGGGAATCGTGCGTGATTGGCTGAGATTTTCACTGCGGGCTACATTCAGTTCCGCGAGCCGGAAACGGGCTGCAACTTGCTCCAACTGGGCCCGCAATTCGGCATCATCGATTTTAAGGAGCACATCCCCGGCCGCCACGTGCTGGCCCTCATCGAATTGGATGCTTTGCACGACCCCGCTTACTTCCGCCCGGATTTCCGCCGACTCATTGGGCTGCAATGAACCCACCAAATTAATGGTCTCGGCCAGATCTTGCCGGTGGATTGGGATCACCTCCACCACTTGGGCACTCCCGCCTCGAGCCGCGGGGGATAAACCGGATTTTTCTTTGCATCCTCCAAGGAGAATCAGGGTGGCAACGATAGGGACGATTAAGTGCTTTGAGCGCTGCATAATACGATTTATGGGCACACGTTTGACGCATGCCTGCGCCGAAGCAAACCCTCACACAAAAAAGTAACCTGTTCGTGACGGATCACTCGATCCGACCATCCGCCGAACCAGGACGGCCACCGAATGATTACCCGATCTCCTGACTATACCCGGCAGCGTCGAGCATCGACTCAACCTCAGCAGGATTGGCCACCTTGATCTTGATAAGCCAACCAGCCGCATAGGGCTCCTGATTCACCACCTCCGGAGTCGCATCCAAAGTGGCGTTAACCTCCAACACGGTCCCGGCTACCGGTGCATAAATATCCGAGGCTGCTTTGACGGATTCGACTACGCCGAAGCCGTCCCCCGCCGCCAAGTCTGTGCCCACCGCTGGCAATTGCACGTAAGTGATATCTCCCAATGAACCTTGCGCGTAATCGGAAATGCCAATGGTCGCGGTGCCATCCGCCTCCAGTTTCAACCATTCATGGGACTTTGCGTAACGCAGTTCAGCGGGGACGTTGCTCATGAGGATTTCTTTAGTTCGACGAAGGGCGGTTTGACGAGTTGCAAATTGATTTTCGTGCCCCGGATATCGACCTGCAGCAAAGATTCGGCCGCTGACTTGCTGACCAAGGCCGAACCGATGGCCTCATTGAGGATGGGTGACAGGGTGCCGGAAACGACCTTGCCCACGATCTCCCCTGCCGCGTTGAACACGGCGGAATCTGGCCGGACGATTCGGCGGTCACCGGTCTTGAAAAACACCACGGATTGAGTCGATCCGTTTTCCTTTTCCGTCAACAAGGCATCCCGGCCAATAAAATCGGCGCCTTTCGCCAGTTTCACGGTCCAACCCAGTCCTGCCGTCAGGGGTGAGATATCGGCCGTGATCTCATGACCGTATAGCGGATATCCGGCCTCCAATCTCAGACTGTCCCGGGCCCCGAGACCGGCCAGCTCCAACCCTTGTGATTGACCAGCCGCCATCAGGGCCTTGGCCAGAGTCTCGGCGTCACCGGCCGCATGGTAGAGTTCAAATCCGTCTTCTCCGGTATAGCCCGTGCGGCTGATCAAACAGTTCACGCCGGCCACGGTGCCTTCGACAAAGTGGTAATAGTTGACGAGTCCGAGTTTGGCGCCGGTCAATGACTGCACGATTGGAGCGGCCAACGGTCCCTGCACGGCCAAAAGCGCGTAATCGGCCGAGCGATCAGTGATGGTTACGTCAAACCCCGCCGCTTGTTCGTGAATCCATGCCAGATCCTTCGCAATATTACCGGCGTTGATGCAAAGAAAGTAGTCATCCGGTCCGCGCATGTAGACCAAAAGATCGTCGACCACGCCGCCATTGGCATAGCACATGGGACTGTAGAGCACGCGTCCGGGATAAAGTTTGGCCACATCATTGGTGACCAAGTTATTCAAAAACGCCTCGGCCTGGGCGCCGCGCACATCGACCTCCCCCATATGACTGACATCGAAAAGACCCGCGGCCCGACGGACCGCTTTGTGCTCCTCGAGTATGCTGCGATACTGGACCGGCATTTCCCACCCGGCGAAATCCACCAAACGCGCGCCATTGGCCGCATGGAATTCCCGCAGTGGAGTGTGTTGCAGTTCGCTCATGAGTAAAACTAGGCTGGGTGAAACGCCCCCGGGCAAGGCTCTTTTGCATTCAATCGGCCCTTGAAGATTATATTCGTAAATAATCCTGCCTGCATAAACTGACCCCATGCACTGGCTCATCCTCGCCATCGGTTTCACCCTCGGCATTTCCTTTTTCTGTTCCCTCTTCGAGGCGCTGGTCTTGAGCACAACCGTGGCCGATATCGAGACCCTGAAAAAGAGGCGTCCTGCCCGCGGCCTTCTCTTGGAAAAGCTGAAATCCAGTCTCGACGAGACCATTTCCGCCATCCTGACCCTGAACACCGTGGCCAACACCCTTGGTTCGGTAATCATCGGCGGGTTGACGACCCGCTTGTTCGGGGACGCCGTGCTTGGCCTGCTGTCGGCCGCCCTGACCCTGGCCATCTTGGTCTTCTCGGAGGTATTGCCAAAAAACCTCGGCGTGGCCTATCGGCGCCAACTGCAACCTCATGTCGTGCTTCCCCTGTGGTGGATCCGACGTGTGCTGGCCCCCGTGACTTACGTTTGCGGCCTGCTCGTCCGTTGGGCCATCCCCGCGAAAATCGACAGTCATACCGATGATGAGGAAATTATCCTTCTCGCGGAACGCGGAGCACAACAGGGCACCCTGTCCAAGAGCGAATCCAGCATCATCGCCAACGCGCTTTCGTTGGATGATGTTCGCGTCAGCGAAATCATGACACCCCGCATCGTGGTTACCGCCCTGCGACGCAACATGACGGTGGGGGAAGTATTTCGCGAATACCCCAGCCTGCCCTTTGGTCGCATGCCGGTTTACGGCGAAAATCTGGATGATATCGTCGGTCTGGTTCGTCGCCGGGAATTGCAAAATGCCAAGGCCCATGACCGTGACCTCGAACTCGTCGAAAAATTAATGCACGAGATCAATTTCATCCCGGACACCATCACCGCTGGCAACGCGCTGCAGGTGTTCCTACGCACCCATCAACAATTGCTGATGGTCGTGGATGAGTTTGGCTCCACCGCCGGGGTGCTCACCATGGAAGATGTGATCGAACATATTTTGGGCCGGGAAATTTTCGAAAAGGACGACCTTGCGGTGGACATGCGCGAACTCGCGCGGGCCAAACAGAAAAGGCAGTCGGGAGAAGTCCAACCCGGATCACCGGACAAACCCCGGGATACAAATCCACCGATAAGTAAATGAGCCTGCTCGCCTATTGGACTCATGATCTGAGTCCGTTTCTGATCCGATTCGGGGATAGTTTTGGTATCCGTTACTACGGACTGGCCTATCTCCTTGGCTTTGTGGGGGCCGGTTGGTTACTGCACCAATACGCCAAGACCGGCCGTTCTCAGCTGCGGAGTGAACTGATTGTGGATTTCATGACGGCCATGGTCATCGGCGTCATGGCGGGCGGCCGTTTGGGTTACTTCATCCTCTATCAACCTGACAGCTTGTTGCATGACCCTCTGATCTTTTTCCGGGTCTGGGAAGGCGGCATGGCCAGTCACGGCGGTTTTATCGGAGTGGCCCTCGCTCTGGCTTGGTTTGCCCGCTCCCATAAAATTCCATTTTTACACATCAGCGACCTGATTGCCTCGACGACTGCCCTGGGTCTGTTGCTCGGGCGGTTGGCCAACTTCATCAACGGCGAATTGTGGGGCAAACCCTCCAGTGTGGCTTGGGCGGTGATCTTTCCCGATAGCCCCTACCCTCTGGTTCCGCGGCATCCCTCCCAACTTTATGAGGCCCTGTTGGAAGGCCTGTTGCTACTCGCACTGGCCCAGTGGCGCTTCTGGCGGACAAACGTTGTGGTCCGGCACCCTGGCCGGCTAGCGGGTGAATTCCTGATCGCTTACTCGTTGGTGCGCGCGATCGGCGAAGTCTTTCGTGAACCCGATGCCGCGCTGATCATGGGTCTGAGCCGCGGCACCTTCTATTCGATCTTTTTGATCATGATCGGGCTGGGCTTTATCGCCGCCAAACCCGTGCTGACTGCCGCTCGCACATAAATTCAGACCACGGTGCCGCGGGGTATGATTCCGCCTTTGGGCACGATGAGCACGCCATCGCGCACAATCACGGCTCCATCGGCATAGCGTCCATCCAACTTGCCATCGACACTCAGTTGGCAGTCATCACCGATCCGGGCATTCTTGTCGATAATCGCGCCTTTGATTCGGCAGTTCTTGCCGACACCCAGATGCGGACGGCCCTCGCGGCTGTTTTCCTGCAGCTGCGCCTCCGTTTCATAATAATCCGACCCCATTAAAACCACGTCCTCAAGCACGCAGCCTTCGTCGACGAAGGACCGAATACCAAATACACTGTGCTTGATGGTTGAGTTGCTGAGGATCGACCCGTCGCCGACCACCGCATGATCCACGGCGCACTTGTTGAGTTTGGAGGCTGGCAGATAACGGTCTTGGGTATAAATCGGCGCGGACGGATCAAAGAAATTAAACGGGGGCAAAGGTTGCGCGAGGGCGAGATTGGCCTCGAAAAACGCCTTCACCGTTCCGATATCCTCCCAATAGCCCTCAAAGATATGTGCGTAGAGTTTTTTGCGGCCGAGCAGACTCGGAATCACTTCCTTGCCGAAGTCCGTCATCGTGTTGTCGAGCGCGTCATTGAGCGCAGTGCGGTTGAATACGTAGATGCCCATCGAGGCCAGACAGTGCTTTTCCTTGGCATTCGACTTCAGCTTTTCCTCTACCTTGGCACTCAGCGTATAACTTTCGATCACCGCCGGATCTTTCGGCTTTTCCGCAAACTCCGTGATCGAAAGATCGTCCGACACCTTCAAGAGGCCCAGTCCTTCGATTTTTGATACCGGAAACGGAATCGCCGCCATCGTCACATCCGCCCCGCTGGCCAAATGCGCGTTAATGATCTCGCGAAAATCCATCTTGTAGAGCTGGTCCCCCGAGAGAATCAGCACGAGGTCATGGTCAAACTTCCGGAAATGGATGATATTGCGTCGGACTGCGTCCGCCGTGCCTTGATACCAATCAAGGCTCTTCTCGGTTTGCTCCGCTGAAAGGATATCCACAAAGCCGCCGCCAAACGGGTCAAAATGGTAGGTGCCTTGAATATGGCGATGCAAAGAAGCCGTATTAAACTGAGTGAGCAAAAATATCCGATTAATCTCCGAGTTGATACAATTGCTTATGGGAATATCGACCAACCGATACTTGCCCGCCAACGGCACCGCGGGTTTGCAGCGTTCCATGGTTAGGGGATGTAACCGGGTCCCCCGACCGCCACCCATGATTACCGCCAGCACCCGTTTTTGCGTAGTCATATGTTAATCCTATTACCTTGCGCGAAGTTTGTGCCAGCGGGTAATTTCGCGAGCTAAAATATTTTTTATGTGTGGAATTGTTGGCTATACCGGAAAGCAAAGGGCTGCCCCCCTCATCCTTGAGGGGCTCAAACGACTGGAATACCGGGGGTATGACTCGGCTGGTATAGCCGTGCCCGCAGCCGACGGATTCCATGTGACCAAGAAAATTGGCCGGGTAGCCAACCTTGAAGTCGAAACCAACCGTCACAAAGTTGCCGGGAATTATGGTATTGGTCACACCCGCTGGGCCACCCACGGCGGCGTTACGCAGGAAAACGCCCACCCCCATGTCAGCAGCGATGGCGCTATCGTCCTGATTCACAACGGGGTGATCGAAAACTACACTTCGATTAAGAAATTCCTCCTCGGCAGGGGTTACACGTTCAAATCCGAGACCGACACCGAAGCCCTCTGCAATCTGATCGCCTATCACTACGCCAAGGAACCCAAGGCAGCCGCCGACGGTGAAAGTCGCCTCTTGGAAAGCGTGCGCAAAACCCTGCTTCACGTCGAAGGGACCTACGGCATCGTGGTCATGGGCATCGACACCCCGGGTGAACTCGTCTGCGCGCGGAAGGGATCCCCTTTGATTCTGGGCATCGGTGACGGTGAGAATTTGGTCGCAAGTGACGTCGCGGCCATTGTGAGCCGCACCCAGAATGTGGTTTACTTGAAGGACGGCGAATTGGCCCGGCACACGCCCGCTTCGTTTTCCCTGTCCACCGTGAATGAAGGCGATATCAAAGCCGTCATCGATCAGGTCACCTGGTCAATCGCCGATGCCGAATTGGGCACCCATGCCCATTTCATGGAAAAGGAAATATTCGAGCAACCCACTGCGCTCGAAAACACCATGCGTGGCCGTTTCTCCGAAGACGGCAGCACCGCCCAATTTGGCGGGCTGAATCTGAGCGCGGCTGAATTCCGTCAAATCGACCGTTTCATGTTTTGCGCCTGCGGCACCGCCTGGCACGCCTGCTTGGTAACGGAGCATTTGATTGAGCGATTTGCCCGCGTCCCGGTGGAAGTCGATTACGCGTCCGAGTTTCGTTACCGCAACGCGCCGTTGCATTCGAACACCCTGTTTTTCGTGATGAGCCAATCCGGCGAGACGATCGACACGCTGGCCGCCCTGCGTGAGGCCAAGCGCAAAGGATACCGGGTGCTGGCCGTCAATAACGTCGTGGGATCCACCATCGCCCGCGAAGCGGACGGCGGTATTTATCAACACGTCGGCCCCGAGGTGGGCGTCGCTTCCACCAAGGCATTTACTTCCCAATTGCTCATTGGGGCGATGATGGCACTGTATATTGGCCGGATGCGGGACATGAGTTTCAGTGATGGCGCCGCTTATGTGAACGCGCTGAAAGCCGCCCCCAACTTGGTGCGCGAGGTTCTCAAGCAGGCCCCGGCCATTCGCAAAATCGCGGAACGTTTCGCCCAATACAGTGATATGCTTTTCCTGGGGCGGCTCTCGCTCTTCCCCATTGCCCTGGAAGGTGCCCTGAAGTTGAAGGAAATTTCCTATATCCATGCCGAGGGCTATCCCGCGGCGGAAATGAAACACGGTCCCATCGCCTTGATCAGCGAACAATGCCCCAGTGTGTTTTTGGTCACCAAGGGCGAGATGTTCGCCAAAGTCGTTTCCTCGATGCAGGAGGTCAAAGCCCGCAAAGGCCTGATCATCGCCATCTGCACCGAAGGACTGGAGTTGCCGGCCGGTCTGGCGGATGAGTTGATCACCATCCCTGACTGCCATGAAGCCGTATTACCCATTGTCGCGACCATTCCCGTGCAGCTTCTCAGTTACTATATAGCCGTAATTCGTGAGTGTGATGTGGACAAACCGCGAAATTTGGCGAAGTCCGTCACCGTCGAATAACTTCCCATGCCCATTCAACCCACCCGCGAATCGTTTCTGCACCTTGCCCGTCAAGGCAACATCGTGCCGGTTTATCTCGATTTGATGGCCGACTTTGAGACCCCCGTCTCCGCTTACGCCAAACTCAAGGATGCCGGCCCGGCCTACCTGCTTGAATCGATCGAGGGCGGTGAACAGCTCTCGCGCTACAGTTTCATCGGCTGCCGCCCCCGCAAGGTCTTCGTCTGCGGACCCGAAACGACCGAGATCCGAATCCCTGGACAACCCGTCCAAATAATCGCCACTCCGGCCGATCCATTGAAATTGATCGAGGAGGAAATGAGCGGCTATCAACCGGTCGCCCTGCCCGATTTGCCCCGGTTTACCGGTGGAGCGGTCGGGTTCGTCGGTTATGAATACGTGATGCGGATCGAGCCTACCGTCCCGGTAGCGCCCAAGGATGAATTGGGCGTGCCGCTGCTCTATTTCATGCTTTCGGATTCGCTGCTGATCTTTGACCGGGCCAAACAGACCCTGCGCCTGTGCGTCAACGCCCACATCAAAAATGACGCCGGGGCGGCCTACGATCAGGCGGTCGCCGAAATTGAACAGCTGCATTCACTCTTGAAACAGCCGCGGGAGCTCAGTCCCGCCCCATTGGTGGACTCACCCAAGATTGAAATACCTCCGGGGAATTTTACTCGCGAACGGTTTGAAAAATGCGTCGAGGATTCGAAGGAGTATATCCGCGCCGGTGATATCATCCAAGTAGTCGGGGCCCAGCGCTTCTCGCAGCCCTTCAGCAAGACTCCGCTCGATCTCTATCGGGCACTGCGCACTATCAATCCCTCGCCTTACATGTTCATTTTGGAGACGGGCGATTTCTCGATCGTCGGTGCCTCACCGGAAGTCCATGTCCGCCTGACCGATGGTTTGGTTGAAATCCGCCCCATCGCCGGCACCCGTAAACGCGGTGCCAACCACACCGAAGACGTGGCCCTCGAAAAAGAACTGTTGGCTGATGAAAAGGAGAAAGCCGAGCATCTCATGCTGGTCGACCTGGCCCGGAATGATATCGGGCGGGTATGCGAATACGGCAGCGTCACCGTGCCCGATTTCATGACCATCGAGCGTTATTCGCACGTCATGCACATCGTGTCCCAAGTGGAAGGCCGGATCGCCGCCGATAAAAATGCCTACGACCTGATGCGGGCTACTTTCCCGGCCGGCACCGTCAGCGGTGCCCCCAAGGTCCGCGCAATGCAGATCATTACGGAAATCGAACAACTTCAGCGTGGATTCTACGCCGGGGCGCTCGGCCACTTTGGCTACGACGGCAATATGGATACCTGCATCATGTTGCGCACCGCGCTGCTGAAGAATGGTAACGTTTATATTGAGGCCGGTGGCGGCTGGGTCGCGGATTCGGTTCCGGCCGATGAATACCAGGAGACCATCAACAAGGCTTCCGCCCTCTTTAAGGCCGTCGCCATGGCTGAAGCTTTCCCGGGCTAAGCCGTATTCTGACAGTTGTCAGAATCGACTCAAAATCGGGACGTTACGCCCGATTGAAGGGCTGATATGCGCCACCCTGTCCCGCTTGGATTGCCACTATTTTGTGTCATAGCGCATCCACACCTATGAAAACGCCGTATACATAGGTTGGAACGGTATACGCTAGGCTATGTGGAATAATTCAAAGGAACATCACTCCGACACTCAGTGACGAAACATACCGAGGATAAAACTATGGCGCATAAAATTAATCGTAGAATCGCAGCCACCGAAACCGTCGCCTCAACTCAGGTTGAGACGCTTGATACGCCCCCTTCTTTCCTCGAGAAAGCCCACTCCGCGCCGACCGAGACGTTACCTTCCGATCGTTCGAATCTGCAGATGTATCTGCGTGAAATCGGCAAGACTGCCCTGCTCACCGTCGAGGAGGAGGTCAAACTCGCCAAGCGGATCCACCGCGGTGACAAGGCCGCCCGGGATCATATGATCCAAGCAAACCTCCGGCTCGTGGTGAAAATCGCCATGGACTACAAAGACTTTGGTCTGCCGCTGCTCGACCTGATTTCCGAGGGAAATATCGGCCTGATCAAGGCCGTGGAACGTTTCGACCCAGCCAAGGGCGGCAAGCTTTCAACCTATGCCGCTTGGTGGATCAAGCAGTCCATCAAGCGCGCCCTCGCCAATCAGTCCAAGACCATCCGCCTGCCGGTTCACCTGGTCGACAAAATCGCCAAGATGCGCCGCATGGCCATGACTTTGACCGAGGAATTGGGCCGTGAACCCTCCGATGAGGAATTGGCCCGCGAGTTGCAGATACCCACCAGCAAGGTGGCTCACTTGAAATCGGTCAGTGTCCGCCCCGCCTCCCTCGACGCCCCGGTGGGCGAAGACGACGGCTCGGCCACGTTCGGCGAGATTGTCGGCGACGACAATGCCGTCAGTCCCTACGAACAGCTGAATGCGGATACCCAAAACTCGGACCTGCACGACATGATCAACTCGCTCGATTCACGCGAAGCGGAAATCATCAAGTTGCGCTTTGGTCTGGAAGGTCGCGATGAGTTGACCCTCGAGGAAGTCGGCAAGAAGTTCAAGGTCACCCGCGAGCGCATCCGCCAGCTCGAATATCTGGCGATCAATAAAATGCGCCGGGCGATGGCCAAGCATGAGGCCATTCGCACCACCGAGGAAATCGAGGAGGAAGACCGCCAGCGTCAGCGGATGCAGGTCATCCGGGAATTCGTCCAGGCGAAATCCAGCCACGTCAGTCCCGAGCGGAACTGAACGTTCCATTTAGTTTACGCTGCTCCACCCATCCAGCAAAAAGCCCGTCCGGAATAGTCCGGACGGGCTTTGAATTTTTAAGGGGCGGATGCCCGCTTGGCTTAGTCCTTCTTGGAGGCCTCGTCGAGAATGTCGCCGAGGTTCATCATGTCGGTGCCAGCCTGGCGGTTGATCGCCTCGAAATTCGCGGTTTCAGCCGCGAGTTCTTCGCTCGAGTAGTTGGCCGCCTTGATCGACAGGCCGAGACGACGCTCATCGCGATCAATCTTGATCACGCGGGCAGTCACTTCCTGGCCGGCCTTGAGGACGTCCTTCACCTTCTCGACTCGCTCCTCGGTGATTTGCGAGATGTGCACGAGCCCATCGATACCGTCCTTCAGGTCAACAAAGGCGCCGAACGAAGTCAGCTTGGTGACCGTGCCGGTGACGACGTCACCGATCTTGAAGTGCGAGTCGATGTCTGACCATGGATCGTTGGTCAGTTGCTTCATGCCGAGGCTGATCCGCTGTTGCGAAGGATCCACATCGAGGACTGTGGCTTCCACTTCGTCGCCCTTCTTGAGGACTTCGGAAGGATGGTTGACCTTGCGGGTCCAGCTCATGTCGGAGACGTGAACCATACCGTCGATGCCTTCCTCGAGTTCGATGAAGGCGCCGTAGGTGGTCATGTTGCGCACCTTGCCGCTGACGCGAGCGCCAATCGGGTAGTTGTGGCGAACCATGTCCCACGGATTCGGTTCGAGCTGGCGGAGGCCGAGCGAGATCTTCTGCTCTTCCTTCTGGATGCCGAGCACCACGGCCTCGACTTCGTCGCCCACTTTGAGGAGCTCGGAAGGCTTGGAGATGCGCTTGGTCCAGGACATCTCGGTGATGTGCACGAGACCTTCGACACCGGGCTCGATTTCAACGAACGCACCGTAGGGCACGAGGTTGACGACCTTGCCGGCGATCTTGGCGCCGACCGGGAACTTCCGGTCGATTTCGTCCCAAGGATTCTTGGTGTTCTGCTTGAGGCCGAGGGAAACGCGCTCTTTTTCGCGGTTCACTTCGATGATCATGACCTCGATCTCTTCACCCTGCTTGAGCATTTCGGAAGGATGCGAGATGCGACCCCAGCTCATGTCGGTGATGTGGAGCAAGCCGTCCATGCCGTCCAGATCGATGAACGCACCGAAATCGGTGATGTTCTTGACGATGCCCTTGCGGGTCTGACCGGGTTCGATGGTGTCGAGCAGCGAACGGCGCTTGTCGGCGCGTTGCTCTTCGATCAGCTCGCGGCGGGACAGAACGACGTTCTTCCGCTCGAGATTGATTTTGAGGACCTTGAAATCGTAGGTCTGACCGACGTATTGATCGAGGTTCTTGGGCGGCTGCACATCGATGTGTGAGGCCGGCATGAACGCATCGACGCCGATCGAGATGATGAGACCGCCCTTGACCTTGGCTTTGACGCGGCCGGTGGCCACGGAGCCTTCAGGGAAGCTGGTCAGGATGTTATCCCAATTCTTCTTCTGTTCGGCCTTGTCGAAGGAGATGACGGGATTGCCGTTCTTGTCTTCGAGTTTTTCCAGGAGCACTTCGATCTGGGAGCCGATTTGCAGCTCGCCGATATCGATAAACTCATGGGCCGGGATGAGGCCTTCGGATTTGCCGCCAATATCAACGACGACTTCGTTTTGGCGGATTTCGGTAATGGTGCCGGAAAGGATTCCACCTTCCTTGAGCTTGTCGAAAGACGACTGCTCGAGCAACTCTTGCATGACTGAACTCATATGCTGTGATCCCTTAAATCGGCTCCCTGCTCCGGAGGCCCCGATTTACCGGGAAGATCCCGCCGAGGCGGAACCATTTGGTTGACTGTTGAACTGACGTGAAAGGTCGGCGGGAGCACTGCGACGACGCCGACTGAACCGATAACAATGTCGCGAACGGTCAGAATCGCCTTCGCAACCTCTTGGCTGCAAGCAGATATTTGAAAATCTACCACCTTGGGCCGACTCGTTTGCATGGGCTTAAATCCGAATAATTCGGGTGCCGATGAATGACTAGGACTTCGCGAACCCTGCGGCGGTTCTTACGTTTCTATTCATTGCTTACCAATACGTTATCCAAGATCACGTCTACTCGCCACTTGGTATATCCAAAGTGCTGGAGTCCTTTAAATACGTAAGCAAGATTTTCAAAAAAGGCATCATAGAGCCCATGATCTTCCAATGCCCGAATCGATGGCGTCCCTTTGAAATCGGCCTCACTGTGCTCAAATAACCTCACCGCCACCTCGGATTGACCATCCAGTAATCGCTCAATCTTGATCTTGAATTCGAACTGCCGGGAGGCCCCAAAAACCTGCGTGTCACGTAAATTGCTGGTCCCCTCCACCGTCCCACTGGTCAGGCGTGACCGGGTCAGATTGTAGTCCATGCGCTTCAGCGCCTTCTGCGCCGCATAAAATACAGTCTTCTGGTCAGCCTCGAACGTGCGCACCTGCGGGGGCACAATGCCAAACAGTCCGGCACCCGTGTAAGTCGGCGTTTCGCAGCCGGCCAAAAATAACAGGATTCCCGACAGGAACAAAGAAATGGGGCGGTTCATCATTATGAATCAGACCAAGCCTGCCCGGGGTTGTTGCTGCGAAATGCAATGCAACGTGCCCAAACCCCAAATCAAATGGTAGCAATCGATCCCAATGATTTCGCGGTCCGGAAAGCATCCCGCAATGATATCCCGGGCCGCCTTGTCGCGTTTCGGCTGACGAAACTGCGGCACGAGCACCGCCCCGTTGATGATCAGGAAATTCGCATAACTCGCCGGCACCTGCTGGCCCTGGAAGCCAAACGGCTTGGGCATCGGCAGGGTCACGATGTCGAACTTGCGACCCGACGGCGTGCGAAAATCACGCAGGCGCTCCAGATTTTCCACGAGGATTTTGTGGTTCGGGTCGCGCTTGTTCGGTTCGATGCACGTAATGAAACCGTCAGCTTTGTAGAACCGCGTGATGTCGTCGATATGCCCGTCCGTGTCATCGCCGATGATGCCGTCCCCCACCCATAGAATCTTCCGCACGCCGAGCCATTCCCGGAGCGTCTTCTCGATCTGCGCCTTGGTTAGATGCGGGTTACGGTTCTTATTCAGCAGGCACTGTTCGCTGGTCAGCAACAGCCCGCGCCCGTTGACCTCGATCGAACCACCTTCGAGCACCATGTCGTTTTCAAACCGGCGCAACTTAAGCTTTTTCGCGATGCTCGGCGGGATCTTGTTGTCGAGATCGTAAGGCGGATACTTGCCACCCCACGCATTGTGCACCCAGTCGGTCAGGGCCACCTCGCCGGTCTGGCGATGCTTGACGAAAATCGGGCCGTGATCCCGACACCAAGCGTCGTTCGTCGGATGATCGTAAAACGTGACCCGCGACATGTCCGCCCCGGCCTTCGCACACAGTCGGATCGCTCTCGCCTGCAGCCGTGCCGCACAGTTGATCCGCACGACCTGGAAGCGGCTGATCTGCTTAACGATCTCGGCAAACACATAAGGCACCGGGCGAAACTGTCCGGGCCACGATTTCAAATTGTGCGGCCAGGACAGCCAGATGGCTTCCTGCGGTTCCCATTCGGCCGGCATGCGATAGCCCGCCGCTGCGGGGGTCTGCTGCGCCTTGGCTGCCATGTCAGTCGCTGAAGCGTTTGGTCAGATCGCCGTAGGCATCGATCCGGCGGTCGCGTAGAAACGGCCAATGCGTGCGGGTCACGTCCACCGTATCGAGTTCGATCGGCACCAACATGACCTCTTCCTGGTCCACGCTGGCCTTCGCCAGAATCTGACCGCTGGTGCCGGCCACAAAGCTCTGGCCCCAGAATTCAATGCCATCGCCACCGATCGGGGTTTCGTGTCCGATGCGATTGATCGCCGCCACATAACAACCGTTGGCCACCGCATGACTGCGCTGGATCGTTTCCCATGCGCCATGCTGGTTGACGCCATACTCCGCTTTCTCACCCGGGTGCCAGCCGATCGCTGTCGGATAGAACAAAATTTCGGCACCCTGCATCGCGGTCAGCCGCGCGCCTTCGGGATACCATTGATCCCAGCAAACGAGCACGCCGATCTTGCCGAACTTGGTTTGCCACGCCTTGAAGCCCGTGTCGCCCGGCGTGAAATAGAATTTCTCGTAGAACAGCGGATCGTCCGGGATGTGCATCTTGCGGTAGATGCCCAGCAACTTGCCATCCGCATCAATGATCACGGCCGTGTTGTGATAGAGACCCGCCGCCCGCTTCTCGAACAGCGAGGCCACGATCACGACGCCGTATTTCTTGGCCAGTTTCTGAAATGCCTGGGTGCTCGGCCCTGGGATGCTTTCGGCCAGCTTGAAGTTCGCATGATCCTCGTTCTGACAGAAGTATTGTGAGCGGAACAGCTCCTGTGTGCAGATGATCTGCGCGCCGCGCTTGGCCGCCTTCTCCGCCAGAGCGAGGGTTTTCTTCAAGTTCGCCGCCGGGCCGGAACCACAGGCGTGTTGGAGGAGACCGAGTGTGACCTTCATGATTCGATATCAGTAAACGACTTTGTTGAGTGGGTATTCCACGATACCCTCGGCGCCCAAACTATTCAACTTCGGGATTAATTCCCGCGCGTCACTTTCCAATATCACCGTCTCGACCGCGCACCAGCCCTCGGTCGTAAGCGGCGAGACGGTCAGGCCACGCATTACCGGCAACAGGTCCTGCACTTTCGCCAGATTGTCGCGGTGGAGATTCATTTTGAGCCCCACCCGGCCCTCAGCGCGTAGCGCTCCTTGGAGCAACAGTGCGATGTTCTCTATTTTTTTGCGTTTTTCGGGATTGGCCCAGCTGTCCTTGTTCGCGACCAACTTGGTGTTGGTTTCCATCAACGTGTCGATGATGCGGAGCTTGTTGGCGCGAATGGAATTGCCGGTCTCGGTAATGTCCACGATCGCATCCACCAAATCGGGCACCTTGACCTCGGTGGCGCCCCAGGAGAACTCCACTTCGACGTCGATTTTCTTTTGCTCGAAATAGCGCTTCACGGTGCCGACCAATTCGGTCGCCACGCGCTTGCCCGCCAGCTGTTCGGGCTTGGTGATCCCGGATGCCTCCGCCACGCAGAGCACCCAGCGCGACTTCAGGGTCGAGGCCCGGCTGTAAATCAGATCACAGACCTCCACCACGTCGGACTCGTTTTCCATGATCCAGTCATGCCCGGTCAAACCACAATCAAAGAAGCCATGCTCAACATAACGGCTGACTTCTTGCGCGCGAACAAAGCGTCCATCGAGATCGGGATCATCGAAGGAGGGTTTGTAGGAACGCGAACTCGTGTTGATACGCCAACCTGCCTTTTGGAACAGGTTTATCGTGGCTTCCTCGAGGCTGCCTTTCGGCAGTCCGAGCATCAGGAGTGGCTTGCGGTCGGACACGCGCCCAAAGCACACGCCACCTCTCCTTCCTTCAAGTAAATTCGCGGAGCGCAAACCGGCCTCTCAATCCCCGCGCTTCACCCTTTCAGCACAGTGCACTCCGATATGACATGCGCACGTGCCCGAATTTGTGTCCGGTCCAATTTCCATATCCGCGAAGGATGGTTTTGACAAACAACCCCAGCCTTCTTGTTGTAAGCCATTGTCTTCTTACGATAAGTCCATGCGCGCCGAAGCAAAACCGCTGATTCTCGTTGTCGAAGACGAGGTGGAACTCGCCAATTTGATTGCCCTCCATTTGCAGGAGGCCGGCATGCAGACGCAGGTCTACAATCGCGCCGCCCACGCGATCAAATTCCTCCAGCGTAACTTTGCCAATCTGCTCTTGCTCGACATCGGCCTGCCCGATCAAACCGGTTTTGCGCTGCTCGACGAACTGGTCGAACAGGATATCGCGCTCCCGACGATTTTCCTCACCGGCAACGACGAGGAGGCCAGCAAGGTCCGCGCCCTGAACATGGGCGGTGACGACTATGTCACCAAGCCCTTCAGCTTTCCCGAACTCATTGCTCGGATCAACGCCGTGCTGCGTCGCGCCGAGATCAGCCATGATCTCAACGTAACCAAGAATGTGCGCATCAGCGATGAGCCCTTCGAATTCTGCGGGGCCAGGATCAACCCGGAGCGATTGGAAATCACTTTCCCCGGTGATGTCGGCGAAAAGATCGGCCGCAAGGAACTCGGCATCCTGACCCATCTGAATGCCAATCAAGGGGTCGTGATCACCCGCAAGGCGTTGATCCATTCGGTTTGGGGCGTGCACGCCGATATCCGCAGCCGCTCACTCGATCAATATGTGGTCAAGGTGCGCGATCTTTACAAGAAGCACGGCCTGAACCTGGACGCCTTCCGCACGGTCCACGGCATCGGATACATCTTCGATCCCAAGGGGATTTCGGCCGAGGGACGTTAAAACAGCTCCGGCTGGGTGTAGCGCTTTCGCGCCTCGATCAGGGTGGATTTCATTTCCAGCTCCTCGAGCAAAGTTAACAATTCGTCCACACGTGGAGCCGTGCTTTCCGCCGCCACCGTCGGCAATCCCAGATTGAAAGTCGTGAGCTGTCGGTTCAGTCGCAGACGGTCCGCGTCGGCGACGACCTTTTCCCGAAAGCGATCCGGCTTCAATTCCGCGGCATGGGCGATCACACCCTCGAGGGAACCGTGCTCTTGCAACCATTTCGATGCGGTCTTGGGGCCAACTCCCGCCAGGCCGGGGATGTTATCCGCCGAATCCCCCACCAGCGCGAGATAGTCGGCGATCTGGTGCGGTCCCACCCCGAATTTCTCCACCACGCCGGCCGCATCCAACACCCGCCAGCCGAGTCTGGGATTCGCCGTCGGGGGCGGCAGCAAAAGCTTCACCCGGTCATCCACGATCTGCGCAAAATCCTTGTCCGCACTGACGACCAAGACTTCATGCCCCGCTTTGGCCAGCGCCACTGCTTGGGCCGCCAGCAAATCATCCGACTCCACCCCATCCTGCTCGACGCCGACCAAGCCCATCGCCCGGGTCAGCAATTTAATGTAGGGAATTTGTTTTTCCAACGCCTCGGGCGTTTCTTCCCGCTGGGCCTTGTATTCCGGATGCAGGGCCAGCCGATCCTGCGAACCACCGAGATCAAAAAATACCAACGTCGCCACGGGTTTCTGATCATCGGCCAAACGCCACAGCGACTTCACCCAGCCATGCAGGGCTCCGGTGGGAAATCCATCCGTTCTGGTTAGCTCGGGCATCCCAAAGAACGCCCGGAACGCCAGATTGAAACCGTCAACGAGCAGCCATTTTGCCATGATGGCGAAGCGAAACGCGCCGAACCTCAGCCGTAAACCTCAAATACGCGCCGTCGCTCAATTGCTTTCACCTGAACGTGGTTCTGCCCCACGCGGCGTGACGATGACCGGATTCTGAAACAGCGAACTGGGCGCGACATTTCTCAGCGCCTGCTTTTTGGGTGAACCTCCCGGACTGAGCAAATTAGCGGTCACAAAAATCAACAGGTTCCGCTTTTGGGCACTCTCCCCTTTCGAACGAAAGAGTTTTCCAAGTAACGGGATGTCACCGATCACCGGCACCTTGTCGTTGACCTTCTTCACCTCTTCCCGGGTCAGCCCGCCCATGATGAGAGTCGCGCCATCCCAAATCGTGACCTTGGTCGAAATATCCCGCACCGAAAAAATCGGCTGATAAAATCCCGACGGCACATTGACCGTCGTGATGCCGGAAATCGCCACACTCGGGCCGCCGTATTCCACAAAGCCATCGAACTCCGTCACGCGCGGATTGAGATCCAGACTGATGCTGTAGTCATCTTCCTCGACCGTTGGGGTCACCTTCAATTCCACACCGACATTACGGGTCGTGAATTCCTGCGGCGTGCCCGCCGTGATCGCCACCCCCGCCGAACCGCCGCCACTCGCACTGCCGGTGCCCACCTGACTCTGGGTCTGTCCAAAACTCTGCGGATAGCGCAATTCCTGTGCTACCGTGATCGTCGCCGGATTGCCCGAGAGCACCGTCACCTTGGGTGCACTCAATAAATCCGTGCCCTGCTTTTGCGACAAGGCCCGCACGACTGCATTCACGTCGAACTCGCCGATTACGCCGGTGATGTTGGCCAGGGCGTTGGCCCCAAGTCCTAGATAGGCTGCACCGGGTATTTGCGGCGGATTGTTATTGATCAGGGTATTCAATGACGCACTGACCGTAGAGCCATCAGCTCCGATAGTCTCGAGTCTCGTAATACTCCCCTGCTGACTCGAGGTATTGCTACTGAAGGCGTTGGCGAGATTACGACCCGATGTCTGATATTGCCACGGATCATCAGCGGGAAAAACGTTGTCGAGGAGGCCGCCACCGTCACGCTCAAAACGTGGCCGCGTCTGCGGTCGACGTATTCATGACTCCCTCGCTCAATTACAAACTCGCTGTCTTGGTTTTCCTCGAAAACCAAGCCGGGGAACAGCTCCTCCTCCTCCGGGCCAAGCCGCCCAATCTCGGGGTCTGGAGCCCCATCGGGGGCAAGCTGGAAACCCAAATCGGGGAATCCCCTTTCGAATGCGCCGTCCGCGAAACCCGCGAGGAGACCGGCTTTGAGGTGACCACCGATGACCTGCACCTTTTCGCCATGATCGCCGAAAAGGCCTACGAGGGCGAAGCCCACTGGCTGATGTTCCTGTTTCGCTGCCGCAAACCCATCGCCAACCTTCCGCCCGCGATCAGTGAAGGTCAGTTCGGCTTTTTCAGCCGCACCGCCATCGATGCCCTGCCCATACCGGACACGGACCGCAGTGCTCTCTGGCCGATTTATGACCGTTATCGTGACCGCTTTGTATCTTTACGCGCGGATTGCGCCCCGGGCATACCCGTGCAGGTTGAAATCGAACAAATCACGCCCGCCTTGTCCCACCCGCCCGCGGGTCCCGCCGAGGACTAAACACTTGATTTCTATGGGTTCCGACGGAATCTTTGTCCTTTAATCTGAAAGGAATCACCACTTTGAGCACCAAAACCAAAGCCAAGCCGACCACCGCCACGACAGATTACGCCGCTGCTGCAATCAACCAGAAGTTGACCAAGGAGCAAAAGCTCGAGCTGTATCGCACCATGATGCGCATCCGGCGGTTTGAAGAGCGCAGCATTCGCGCCTATCAGGCCAAGAAGATCGGCGGGTTTCTCCACGTTTACATCGGCCAGGAAGCCATCGCCACCGGTTGCTGCTCCCTGATGGGCAAGCATGACCACGTCATCACGGCCTATCGCGACCATGGTCACGCCCTCGCCGTCGGCATGGGCATGAATGAATTGATGGCTGAGTTGTTCGGCAAGGCCACCGGTTGCTCCAAGGGCAAGGGCGGCTCGATGCACTATTTCGCGCCCGATCGCAATTACTGGGGCGGCCACGGTATCGTCGGCGGCCAGGTGCCCCTCGGCACCGGTCTCGCCTACGCCATCAAATACAAGGGCCTCAAGGGCGCCGCCATGGCGTTTCTCGGTGACGGGGCCGTCAATCAGGGCGCCGTCCATGAGGCCTACAATCTCGCTGCGCTCTGGCAGCTGCCCATCGTCTTTGTGATCGAGAACAACGGTTACTCCATGGGCACCAGTCAGTCGCGTTCCTCCGCCGGTGAACTCGCCAAGCGCGCCGAGGGCTACAACATGGCCTGGGCCAGCGTCGACGCCCACGATGTCTATGCCGTCCGCGCCGTGATGGATGAGCATCTCAATCGCGCCCGCGAGAAATGCGAACCGACCATCGTCGAATTGCGCACCTACCGTTATCGCGGCCATTCCGTCGCCGACCCCGATAACACCTACCGCACCAAGGCCGAGATCGAGGAATACCGCCGCACCAAGGATCCGATCCAATTCTTCCAAGACCGTCTGCTCGCGGAAAAAGTCCTGACCGACGACACCGTCAAGTCCATCGACAAGGCCGCCCGGGCCGAGGCCGAATCCGCCATCGAATTCGCCGAGGCCAGTCCCTGGCCCACCGTTGAGGACATCCAGCGCGATGTTTACTGGGAAACCGACCATCCCGCCGAACGCACCTCGTCCGGTCGCCTCTTCTTCGACTAATCCTCCAACTCTTTTCTACCGTGCCTATCATTACTTATCGCGAAGCAGTTCGCCACGCCATGGCCGAGGAAATCGAGCGCGACGAAAACGTCGTGCTCCTCGGCGAGGAAGTCGGCCAGTTCAACGGCTCCTACAAGGTCTCCGAGGGCCTGCTCGAAAAATTCGGGCCCAAGCGCATCGTCGACACTCCCATCAGTGAAGCCGGTTTCATCGGCATGGGTGTCGGTTCCTCGATGCTCGGCATGCGCCCCATCATGGAGCTCATGTTCTGGAGTTTCTACTCGGTTGCCTTTGACCAGATTCTGAACAACGCCGCCAACGTGCGCTACATGTCCGGCGGACTCATCAATTGCCCGATCGTCATTCGCGGCCCCGCCAACGGCGGCACCAATGTCGGCGCCACCCATTCGCACACTCCGGAGAACGTCCTCGCCAATCATCCCGGCGTGAAGGTCGTCGTCCCCGCCACCCCTTACGACGCGAAGGGGCTGCTCAAGTCCGCCATTCGCGACAACGACCCCGTCTTCTTCCTCGAGAACACCATGCTCTACGGCGAGAAGGGCGAAGTGCCGGACGGCGAATACCTCATCCCGCTCGGCAAGGCCGACGTGAAACGCGAGGGCACCGACCTGACCATCGTCACCTATGGTCGTTGCGTGCTGCATTCCCTCAAGGCCGCGGAAGTTCTCGAAAAGGAACATGAGATTTCCGTCGAGGTGGTCGACCTGCGTTCGATCCGCCCGTTGGATATCGACACCGTCCTGGCTTCCGTGGCCAAGACCCATCGCGTGCTGATCGTCGAGGAACAGAAACCTTTCTGCAGTATCGCGACCCAGATCGCCTACATGATCCAGCACGAAGCCTTCGATGAATTGGATGCGCCGATCAAGCGCCTCTCCACCGTCGACGCCCCCGCCATCTACAGCCCGCCGATCGAGATCGAGCAATTGCCCAATCCCGCCCGCGTCATCAAGGCCGCCCTCGAGGTCATGGCCTGAACCGGGGATATCAAATATGGAACTCAGGAACTCAGAAAAGCATATCCGCCCGAAGGCGTAATCCGGGATATTCCCCGATTTCCAACCTGCCTGATTTCGACATTCCAAAATTCCGCTCTCCCACTTACCGCTTAACCCTTATAGCTTCATTCCCATGGCCGACATTATTGAAATGCCCAAACTCAGCGACACCATGACCGTGGGCACGCTGGTCAAATGGCTCAAAAAAGAAGGCGATACCGTCGCCAATGGTGACATGCTCGCCGAGGTCGAAACTGACAAGGCCACCATGGAGCTGGAGTGCTTCTTCGACGGCACCTTGTTGAAGATCTTCGCCCCGGACGGCGCTCAGGTTGAAATCGGTTCCCCGCTCTGTGCCATTGGTGAAAAGGGTGAAAAGGTGGAGGCTCCGGCCAAAGCCGCCGCTCCGGCCGCTCCAAAAGAGGAGAAAAAGGAAGCACCCGCTGCCAAGGAAGAGAAAGCCGAACCCGCGCCCAAGCCAGAAACTTCGCCTGCGGCCAAGCCGCAGGACGAATCCGCCGAAGCCTCGGCGAAGGCGGACGAACCTGCGCCTTCCGTCAGTTCGGGCCGCGTAAAAATTTCCCCACTCGCCAAGAAACTGGCCGCGGAAAAGGGCGTGGATTACTCCCGCGTCAAAGGCAGTGGTCCCGGTGGTCGCATCGTGCGTGCCGACATACTCGAAGCCGCGAAGAATCCCCCGGCCCCAGCTCCGGCCAAATCCGCCCCCGAGGGCAAGTCCAAGGCCCCGAGTTGGCCATGGCGCTCGGCTTTCGACAAGAGCCCCATTCAAGCCGAAGGCACCACCGCCCTCAGCAACATGCGCGCGACCATCGCCAAGCGCTTGGTCGAGTCGAAGACCCAGATTCCCCATTTCTATCTCGAGATTGAGGTCGATGCCGCCGCCATGAATGCCATGCGCGTGCAGCTCAACAACGGTCTCGGTGCCGATGGCGTGCGCGTCTCGGTCAACGATTTCATTCTCAAGGCCAGCGCCCTCGCCCTGCGTGCCATTCCCGCGGTCAACTGCTCCTGGAGTGACAGCGGCATCAAGGCCCACGCGAATACCCACGTATCATTCGCCGTCGCGATTGATGACGGTCTGATCACCCCGGTGATCAAGGACACCGATCAAAAGACGGTCTTCGAGATCAGCGCCGCGGCCAAGGATATGGCCAAGCGGGCCAAGGCCAAGAAGCTCGCCCCGGCCGAATTCACCGGCGGCACGTTCTGCGTCTCCAATCTCGGCATGATGGGCATCGAGCGTTTCTGCGCCATCATCAACCCGCCGAACTCAGCGATCCTCGCCGTCGGCACCACGGTCAAGAAGCCCGTGGTCGTCAACGATCAGATCGTGATCGGCGAACGCATGGCCCTCACCCTCTCCTGCGATCACCGCGTGGTGGACGGCGCCCTCGGCGCGAAGTTCCTCAACGCGATCAAAGATCACCTCGAGAACCCGGCGCTGCTGCTACTCTGAGTTTTAACCCAGAGGACACAGAGTTCTCAGAGTTTGAGAATTCTGAATCGATAAGTAGGGACCGTTCTCCGAGCGTGCCGTCCGGTTCAGACCACCCATTTTAACACCGTATTGAGATAACCACGGAATACACCGAATACACGGAAACCAATCCCTTTCGTTTAATCGAGAATCCGTGTCTTCGGTGTGTTCCGTGTTTTGGAACTCTCAGCGCTCTCTGTGAGCTCTGTGTTAAAAATAATTCCATATTCAACACAGAGAACACAGAGTTCTCAGAGATAGAGATCCCATCCATGTCTATCTGTGTTAATCCTTGGTTCAAAATTCTGCGGCTCCGCGTCTCTGCGTGAGCCCTGTGCATGATTCGCGTCGATTAGCGCTCATCAGCGGTTAAAATCCTTCCGTGTAGTCCGTGTGCTCCGTGGTAAATACAATCTACCACTCACCCTTCCGCGCGTTGCCGCGCATCCGCATCGATCAACTTAATCAAGCCATCCAGCGTCGCCTTGGTCTTCGCCTTCACCGCGGGCAGTTCATCCGCGCTGGAGACATCCGCATTCGCGAAGAGATAGAACTTCATCTTCGGCTCCGTGCCACTGCCCCGCGCCGCAAAGCTGTAGCCATTGCTCAAGGTCACGAAATACAGGTCCTGCTTCGGAATAAGTTCCTTGTCCGCATCGTAAATATCCTGCCGGCCGAAGTCCTCGAACTTGGTCACCGTCACGTCGCCAAACTTCGTCGGCGAAGACGAACGGTAGGTCTCGAGGATGCGCTCGATCTTTACACTCCCACTCGCGCCTTCATAATAAATGTTGATCACGCCTTCGAGATAGAACCCGTATTTGAGGTAAATCTCATCCAGGTATTCCGGCACGGTGATGCCGCGTGATTTCACCGCCGCGCACAGTTCCGCAAACATCAAGCAGGCCGAATTGCCGTCCTTGTCCCGCAGATAGTCATTGGGCAAATAGCCGTAACTTTCCTCGGTGCCGAAGGCGTAGAACGTCGCATGTTCTTGCAGGAACTTGGCTCGTTCCTTGAAGGTCATCTTCGGATCGTCCGCCTTGTCGCCGATCGCTGCGCGCAACTGATCCTCGTAACCGCGCATCTTGGCCGCGATCCATTTGAAACCGGTGAGCGTGTTGATGACCTTCACGCCATGTCCGGCGCCGATGGCGTCCTGCAGCCTCGTGGTCACAAAGGTTTTCACGAGGCAGACCCGATCCGAGCCGGCCGCGGGAATCAATCCGCGTTCCTTGTATTTCGTGAGCCGGTATTCCGCCAGCAAAGACCCGATCTGGTTGCCCGTGAGCAATTCCATTTTGCCGTCCCGATTGCGCACCGCCACACCCATGCGATCCGCATCCGGATCGGTCGCGAGCAGCACATCCGCGCCTTCCTTTTCGGCCAAGGCCACGCCAAGGGACAGGGCTTCGGCATTTTCAGGATTTGGGGATTTGACCGTCGGAAAAGCCGGATCAAAATCGAGCTGCGGCAAGACCGGCGACACATGACAGCCGGCGTGAATCAACAACGGCAGCGAATGCACCGCGCCCGTGCCGTGGATGTTGGTGAAGATCACCTTGAGTTTGGCCGATTTCACCAAGGCCGTGTCCAGCACCGCCGTTTCTGCCGCCGCCAGGTATTCGTCATCCGCTTCCCGTTTGAGCGTGACCACTTTGCCGAGCTCCTTGGTCAGGTATTGATCCAGCTCGTTCAGCGGCACGGCATTCACTTCATCTACAATCCCCTTGTCATGCGGCGGCACAACCTGCGCTCCGTCATCAAAGTAAGCCTTGAACCCGTTGTCGTGCGGCGGATTGTGGCTCGCCGTGATCACCACACCGGCATGGGCCTTGAGCCAACGCACCGAGAAACTCAATTGGGGCGTCGGGCGCGGTCCGTCGAAGATATAGGCTTCGCCGCCGAGGCGCGTCCAGGTCGACGCCGCCAGTTCGCAGAAGTGCCGCGAAAAATAACGCACGTCGTGGGCCACGACAAACTTCGGAGCCGCGTCGTTCTTTTGCGCGACTTGATACTTCTTGGTGTAGCGATACAGGCCGATGACCGCGCGGATCAGGGTGAAATCGTTCAACACATTGCTGCCAATCGCCGCATGGGCCGGCGCGCCCGTCGCACCACTTTCGCCCTGCTCCGCCTTGGTCGATACTTTGCCTATCGTCCGGCCCCGCATGCCTCCGGTGCCAAACGCGAGGTAAACATAGAACCGGTCATTCAGTTCCGACCAGGCTTCGGTTTCCACCAATTCCGTGATACTTGCCACCGCCCACTCCGGCAGCTTTGCCCCCAAAAAGGCCTGCAGGTTTTCCACCGCGGCGGGCATGAGGTGACCGGCACTGCCGGCGGCTTTGATTTTTTCAACAAGGGTCATGAGTAAAGTGGTGGATGGATTCGAAATTTAAACACAGAGTTCACGGAGAACACGGAGAGAACAAATCGAAATCTTACAAAGATAGAGCCGTGAATGAACTAGAATTAATGCTCAGGGCTACATTTCGATGCAAGCGGCGAGCGGCCATCGCCGTTAACTGGTTTTCCTTCATCGGTAACTCCTCTGCGTTCTCCGTGTAGAATAAATACACAAAAGACTGGGATCCGTTTCTGTGTATTCAGTGTTTTCCGAGGTGATAGCTGTCCTCCCTGCCCTCCGTAGCCTAAGCCTACGCACGTGGCGAAGGAGGGTGTGCAAAAAAATTCCTCTGTGTTAATTGATAAACCTTACGCCAAGTAGAACCCCTCGGTGATCTCCGGCTTGGGCGACAACTTCGCCCAGGACGCTGCAAACGATTCCGCATCATCCCCGAACAGCGGCGACACCTCAAAGTTTAACGCCGGCAAACCGCTGTCGTCCGTCGCAATCGTTACACCCGCAGACTTCAGCCAGCGCGCATATTGACGCAGCTGGTCCTCGCGACAGGTCTGCGGCGAGTCCTTGCCCTCGGCATTCTTCACCGGGGAGAAATCGTCCGCGCGGCCGGTCTCGATCACCACGGGATTTTTCGCAAACGGCAGCGCATCGAAGACGAACATCTCAAACTTCACCCCATTCGCCTTGGCCGGCTTCACCGCCGCGCCGGCCGCATCCACGGTCGGAATCTTCTTATCGGCGCGGTGAAACGCCAGTGCCTCCGTGCCATCTGCGGCGCGAGCCATGCGACGAATGAACTCCCGGTCCAAAATATGAATCGCGATGCTTCCCGCGATGAACCGCAGACCACCCGTCGCGTCCGTTTCCTCCTGCATAGCGGCCGGCAGATCGGAATACTCCACCACCACCAGTTTGCCGCGCTGTTCGCAAAAGTGTCCGACCTTCTCGCCCGCATAGGCCTTGGGCACCATCTTGCTGCTCATCTCGGACCCGCGCTGCACATGCCAGCCGATAAAGGCGGGATCGATACAACGCACCAGCGGATTATCCACCTGAAAATAGCTGAGGATGTCGATGCCTTCGCGCTCCATCAAATCGAGTGCACCGCTGCGTTCCAACGCCCGCAACGAACCGCCGTGGCCATCCGGGCTCATCGCAATCGTCCCGGTCGTCTCCAGCAAAATCTTACCGTCAAAATCCACCGCTGGCATCCGCCCTTGGCGAAAGAAATGCACCTTGTGAGGCGCCATGCCGAAAAAGCCGTGCTCCGTGAAATACGCTTCGGTCGCCTCGTGATTCTGGTGACTGGTCATGATAAACCAGTGCAAGGGCCGGCCATACCGCCGCCCCGCCGCCAGGATCTTCTCCGCGAACACCTGAAACAACGGTTTCTGCTTCACCGGCGTGACCGGAAAGGTCCCCTTCGGTCCATCGTACCCCAGTCGCGTGCCCTGCCCGCCGGCGACCGTGAACGCCGCCACGCGTCCGGCCTTGAGTGCCTCCACCCCCGCCGCCTTGGCCGCCGTCCACGCTGCTTTATCGCCCCCCGCTTCCGGCAGTCGCTCATACGGGGCCGGTGTCAGATCGCCCAGATCCACCGAGGCCGCGGATTTCCCCAGCAGCGTCGTCTTCAGTTGCGCCAATTCCTCGAGATCGATCTCCTCCGCCTCTGCCAGCAGCTGTGCCTGTCCGGCCGCATCCAGCCGGTCATAAAAGGCGAATACCTGGCCTTGGCCGGCCTGTTGAAACTTTTCGATTAGTTCGTGGGTTGCCATGAAAGGGGGTTGATCGCGCGTCATTCCTTGATGCGGAAGATATATTCATCGGGTTTGGCGTAGCCCAGCCGCTGCCGGATGACCTTTCCCACGTAGGTCGGATCCGTGCGCAACCGGTCGAGGATCTTCTCCTGTTCGTGCAGGCGCTGCGTGGCCTCGGCCAATCGCTTCCGGTTGCTCTGCTCCTGCTCCCGCAATTGATCGTATTCCTGCTGGGCTTGCCAAAAGAACACGCCCGACATCACCGCCACCCCCAAAAACAGGGCCAGATACAGGCTGACGATGACGCGACGCAGATTCACGCCAACCGTTAGAATGGATTAATGGAACTGTGTAAATTATCTCTGTAAACTTTTTACCCCATGGTTTTTGCGTGCCTTTCGACGTATCAGCCACATGCTGCCCCTTTCTATGTATCAGGCATATTACGGGTTTCAGGAGATGCCGTTCAACATCACCCCCGACCCGCGGTTTCTCTATCTCAGCCCCACCCATCAAGAGGCCCTGCAACATCTGAAATACGGCGTGCAGGAGCGGAAAGGCTTCATCGTGCTGGTGGGCGAGGTCGGCTGCGGCAAAACCACCCTGTGCCGGCGCTTCCTCAACGAGATCGATGCCAAGCACTTTGATACCGCCCTCATCCTCAATCCCCGGGTTACCGAGACCCAGATGCTCAAGGCGATCCTGACCGAGCTCGGCGAAACCAAACTCGCCCGCAGCCAGGTCGACCTCGTGGCGCAGGTCAACCGGGTGCTCCTCGAGCGTATCGAGCAAGGCCGCGACATCGTCCTCATTATCGACGAGGCCCAAAACCTCTCCTTTGCCGTGCTCGAGATGGTCCGCCTCCTTTCCAATCTCGAAACCGACAAACAGAAACTCCTCCAAATCGTCCTGATGGGTCAGCCCGAGCTCAAGGAGATCCTCGCCCGCGAAGAACTCCGCCAGCTGCGCCAGCGCATCCTCGTCCACTACGAGTTGAACCCGCTCACGTTCGAGGACACCAAACACTACGTCCATCATCGCCTGACCCTCGCCGGCAGCATGGGCCGTCCGACGTTCACCAAACGAGCCCTCCGCAAGATCCACAACGCCAGCAAGGGGATTCCCCGGATCGTCAACAATCTCTGCGACAAGTCCCTCCTCGCCGCCTATATCCGCGATTCCGACGAGGTGAACTATTGGGATGCCCGACGCGCCGTGCGTGACATGGACTCGCTAACCGACTAAGACCCCGGTTACCTGCCAGCCAATTCATCCACCATGAGTCTCATCAACAACGCTCTCAAAAAGGCCCAGCGGCAGCGCTCCGGTGATGGCGGCAGCCTTTTCACCCCGGGGGGCGGTTCCCAAGCTCGCGGCGGCGGATCCAAGTCCGGCCAGAACCTCATGTTCGTGCTCATCGGCGGCGCCGTGCTCGTGGCGGTGTCCGTCGGCATCACCATCTATCTGGTCCGCAGCCCGGCCTCTGAACCAACCACCGTCTTGTCGCGCCAAAGCTCGCAGAGCGACCGCGGAGCCACTGCCCAAGTGTCCACCGTTCCACCGGTTGAGACCGACTCGTCACGCCCTAGCTCGCAGAGCGACGGAGGAGCCACCGCCCAACTGTCCACCGTTCCACCGCCCACCAACTTACAGGCCCCCATCGTCGCCGAAACCAGCCCCGTCGTCACCCTACCGACCGTGGTCCCCCCTGCCTCATCGCCCCAGCCTGTCCGCCAAAGCTCCCAGAGCGACGGCGGATCCACCGTCGCACAGCAACCGTCCACTGTGGCACCGTCCACCGCCCCGGCTCCAGTGCCTAGCAACGCGATCTATGCCTTTATCGATCAACTGCAGGTGATGGGCGTGCGCTCCTCCGGCACGGACAGCAAGGTCCTGATGAACGACCGCGTTTACCGCGTAAACGATTTCGTCAATCGCGAGCTCGGGCTGAAGCTGACCAAGGTCAATTCGGACAGCCTGACCTTTGTCGACGCCAACGGCGCGAGTTACACCAAGCAGTTCTAAATTCGGCCGCTTCCCTCCGTGCTCAAGAGTCCGCAATACCCCCGGATGCGCCTGCAGCAATTGGCGGATGGTCTGCTTGCCGCCCTCGCCGTCGCCCTCGCCTACGCCCTGCGTTCGGAGTTTCCGCTGATCGCCCTGCCGGAGCTGGAAAACTTCACCGACTACATCTGGCTGCTCCTACTCGCCAGTCTGCT
>Ga0222714_10000342_pt1 | contig 55618 bp, 44 predicted proteins | sample C33_3DmetaG_FD_165048 | JGI IMG/M metagenome (GOLD analysis project Ga0222714, IMG submission 165048) | Estuarine water microbial communities from San Francisco Bay, California, United States - C33_3D | ecosystem: Environmental > Aquatic > Marine > Unclassified | place: USA: California... | reverse complement strand
CATGTTATACACATCGAAGATAAGTTCAATGGACACATGAGCAAGGTTGTTAATGTGAGTGCGATTGACAACAGGTGAGCCTATAATCATTCGACCACCTACTGCGTGTAGTCTGTCATGCACTGCATCGAAGCCATACTTCTGTAGTATGTGTGCCATCTGTATGTTCAACTGTTGTGGGTTTAGGTTTAGGGGATTGATGTTTTCGGTTTTCATCGGCTCAAAACTTTCTTAGTTAGTTTAAATACTAATCAATTTCAGTGGCCTTTTTATTCACCGCAGGTTGTTATGTTGTGCAAGGCTTGGTCAGTCTTGACAGGCTCGCAGTGTTGCGTTTAGGTGTGTGTCATTTGTATCACTTTATTCACTTTATTCAAAACTTTATTCACCCGTTTGACTAAAGCAGTTTGGCCGTACAGGAATATTCACTTTATTCATATACTCTATAATATATATTATTATTAATTGTAGTACCTATGATAAAGTGAATAAAGCGTGGGGCATTTTCGCTATGAAGTGTAGGGGTATCATGACTATGACTAAAGCGAATAGTCAAATGAGTGAAGTGGGTTTTGAACATAGTGAATAAAGTGGCTCGCAGTATCACGGTTTGCTTGACGCAAGATATGACTAAAGGCGAACATGTTCGATACCAATACAGACTAATCGAACATGTTCGTATCTTAGGTCGCTCTAAAAGTCAAGGCGATGAGCAAATACCCACACCCATATTATTCGGATGCTCAAATATATAATGCGGGATTGTGCAATTGCACACCCCTCCCGATGTGGAATTGTTCAAATGAATATCTTCACGATGCGGAATTAATCAAGATGCGTGAAGAGTCCAACCCATATGGGTGCGTCGCATTAACACGCAAGGCTGAACTTTTTGTTCGGGCGTAGCGTGGCGACAGCACCCACGACCCGTCGTGCTATGAGGATTTTGAAAATAAAAAAAGGGCGTGGTCGCCTATGCGACCACGCCCAAAGGGGAGTACATGAGGGCCGAAGCCCTCATGCACTCAACAACTCGTATGAGAACACTCAACGGGTGAGTGGGTCAGGAAAACGGACTACTGCGAGCCTACTCAAAGGTTGTATGCACTCAAGTCGAGTGCATAGAATTGAGCGATGTTGTCAGTGATGTACTGCAACGCTTTGTCCTTGCTTGCAAAGGTCGTGCCGCCACTCATATCACGAGCAATACGCTTGATGGTTGAGTGATGTGCTTTCTCGACGGCTTGGATTGTGTAGGTGTTTGCAGGTGCTTGCTCGGATTTGCCGAGTGCATTGGCTTGCTTGTACACTTTAGCGGTTGCGAGGAGTGATTGCTTGTCCGCTTTAGTACGGCCAACCCACCAATCTTCACCGATATGCTTGCGTACCCATGCTTTGCGAGCCTTAGATTCGTCAGCGTATGGTCGTGCAACGCCGTTTGCATCAACGACACCATCAGCGAACCATCCTACACCTGCATTGAGTGAGGTGTTGAGTTCGTCTTTCGCTTGTGCAGACTTCATGGCTCGTCGGTACTGTGCAAGGGCTTGGAAAACACCGTTGCGTACTTGACCTTCATTTGCACCCTTGCTCACTTTGTATGTGAGGGCGAACATTTTGGCGAAGTCTTTCGCAGTGCTCGTATATGAAGGCACTTGGTCTTTCACTGCAACTGTTCCGTATGCTTGCACATGCTCAAAGCATTGGTTTGCGAACACAAGGATTTCTGCTTGTGTGAAGGTAGCGTGCTCGTAGTTGGTTGCGAAGGTTGGTACACCTGCGAGTACGCTCTCACGAGTGTACGGAAGAGATACTTCTGCACTCCTGCTCGCAAGGAACTCGCTGATGCGGTTTGCACATACGCTGTGTTGCACTGCGTATGCGTCTTGTCTGTTTATTGGGCTTGTGTCTATGGGCTTCATGTATTTGCTCATGGTTTTTCACCGACCTGCTATTTCTTAGTTAGTTTATATACTAATCAATGCCATACACCGATTTTGCCTCACGCATGATGTAGCGTATGCACATAGCACAAAGCACAAAGCACAGTGAAGCAGGTGCATAACGCACCCATATGGGTTGGGGTCAATGGTCGCTATTCATGGGGGATTGCGTTTTACGGGTGTATATGGGATAGGGGTTAGGGCGGAGGGCGTATGCAAATTGCATAGACGCACACGCTTGCGTGCAACGGTGGTGGCTCTATAGAACGACGCACTACGCCCCTGCCCCTACGCCCCATGCACGCACGACGGGAGGGGCTGAGGCCATAGCACAAAGCAGTACAACGGTCTATAGAGTGGGGTACTGCAAGCCACCACCCCATAGCACAGACCCCATAGCACGCCTTAGAAGGAGGCATAGCAAAGTGCTATCCCATAGCACTTCTTTTAGTCGCATACACCTCTCGGACAAAAAATCATGAAACGCCTTCCCAAAAAAAATTTAAAATAAAAAATCTTCATACCTGTGCTATGGCGACCCCGTTTGAGCAAGCGTGGAACTTGCTTAAGTCGCCATTTTCTCAACTAAGCAATAAAAATACTATGGCTCAAATCGCCGGATTGTTTAGTCAAAAACGGTTCGACCCAAACACCGGAGAAGTAATTGATTGGGCTGATTCGGAAGGTGAATGGGCGTTTAGAGAGCCGGAAATTTATTTGCCACGCCCAAATCTTTTGGTTAGAAATCTTAACGATTATGGACAAACAGGTTTTTATTTAGCAACACCAGAATATAAACATTTTATTACAGGTCTTTCCGATGTTGATTTAGGTGAAAACACATTACGAAATTTTCAAGGATTTACAAATTCAAATTATAGAAGGCAAGGATATTACGACAAATTAATTCGTGCTATTTTAGCAAGAGGTTATAACATTGAATCCGACAACAGAAATGAAAAATCACATTCCTTTCATGAAAAATTTATGCAAAATTTACCACCCGGTGTTAGATTAAGTTTTTCTAATTTAAGGCCCGATGATAATTCTATTCATGAAGCAAGTTCATTTTTATACGAACCCGAAATTCCTTACGCAGAAAACAGTCCATTGAAAGAATATGACATTGGTGCTTATCCGTTTATGGACCGAACTCGTAACAAATCTAAGCCCTTTGACCCGTCAAAGCAAACATCACTTACAGATTTCTAAATTTTTATATGCTAAATGTTCGTACGACTTGCATGGCGAGTGCTTTTAATCAAGCATGGGAACTTCTCAAAGCCCTTAGTCGTGAAGACCTACAACACGCCGCAAGAGCGGGTGGGTTGCGTATGACACCGGAGCGTATGGCCGATTACCGACAAGCATACGAAGAACAGGGCATGACTCCTACAGGTGCTCAAATTCACTCCGCTCCTTCGTTAAGTTATTTGGGTAATACAGGTAATCAAAGCGACGCAAACCGTTTGATTGCGGCACAAAAAATAAATCAGCGTCGAGGTATTCAACCCGTTGAAGATTGGGAAATGTTCCAAACTTTACCCTATGACCCTTTACATCCAGCACATTATAATGATAAAGTGCTATGGGATGGCACTGTGCAAGAGTATGCAAGGGATGATGAAACTCCTATGAGTGAAGTAAATCAAGAAAGAAGTTGGTCGCCAATGGGCGGAATGGGGATGGTCGAAGATGTACCAACATATGACCCCGAAGGCCCTGCAAGAATAGAACAACCAAGATTCCCTCAAGCAAACCCCGCACGACCAACGCCCAAACCACCTGCACCACGAAGAGATGTTTTCAAGCCAATTCAAACAACACCAAAAGTCCAAGTACGACCAAGACGAGGCGGCGGTCCAAACTCCCAAAGAAACAGAATGATGCAAAGAATGGGTAGTCAATACCACTCAAGAAGATAAATTTAAAACTTCGACAGCATTCATGATTCCATGCGTGTTTCAGTGTACGAAGTAGGTCCGAGAGATGGATTACAAAATATCAAACAAATTATTGACACTGAAACTAAAGTGCGTCTTATCCATTCACTTTACGATGCGGGGTTGGAGAGCGTCGAAGAAGTAAGTTTCGCTCACCCTAAACTTGTTCCGCAGATGGCTGATGCGGAGCAGGTGTTTCAGCATGGCGGCGTACTTGTCATGAATCAGCGTGGCTTTGACCGAGCAAAAGCGGCAGGGGCGGAAAAATTCAACATCGTGTTTTCACCGTGTGAAGAATTTAACATGCGAAACATGAAAAAGACTCGCAGTGAAATTGTGCAAATGTATCAAACGATGCTCAATGGTGTGCCAAAAGAAAATGTGCGAGTGTATCTTAGCATGGCGTTTGGCTCTCCGTACACCGGTAAAGTTACAAACTTAGTATTGAAAAATTGTATTCGTGATGCAAAATTATTTGGCTCGACGGTTGTGTTTGCAGACACCGTAGGCATCGGTGAAATTTGGCAGGTGAAAGACATGGCAAGCATTTCAATTGCTGAGAAAATAAAACCTGCGTTGCACTTGCACCATAAAGGAGATGAAGAAAAGGCTATAAAAATAATTCAAAGCGGTTTGTTTTACGGCATTACTGAATTCGATAGTAGCATAGGAGGGCTTGGTGGTTGTCCTTTTGCCGAAAAAAGTGGTGCAAACATTTCAACTGAAAAACTTGTGAAGTACCTTCATGTGTGGGGTTTTGAAACAGGCGTAAATGAAGAGAAACTAAAAATTTCATCAGCAATTGTTGATGAAATCAAAACAGGTATGCAGGTCTTGAAGGCCGTGTAGGTACAGGTTGTTTATCGGCTTCCATATTTGTGAGCAACTTAACGACATTTTCCATGTCGGGATGAATGTTTTGAATTAGCGTGCCATCGGGATTGTCCATTATTTTGTGTTGCCTGTCAAGTGCCATGACATCTTCACGAATTTTTTCTCCTAAGCGAAGTGGAAGTTGTAGTTCATTTTTAAGAAGTTGCCAAGCCAAATCCATTGGTTCGGATTTTTTAATATAACCTAATTTACGCCCAACAGCAACAGCAAGAACTTTTTCTTTCCAATCTATGTTCCACGCATTTCTTATATCAGTCATGTCTTCAACAGGACTTTTATTATAATAAACTCTATTTCCAATTCTTTCCCATTTAGATGCTATTTTACGCCCTTCTTCTGTATTTAAAACATCTTCGGGAACTTCATTAACATCGTTTGGGAAATTTTCTTCTCTTTTGTTTCGTTCTATTTTTGCTTGAATTTTTGCTTGAATTATTCGTTGGTTTTCTGCAATTGTTTCTTGTAATTTTTGTTCTTTTTCTGCTTTTATTCTTGCTTTTTCTTCTTTTTTCTCTCTTTTTATTCTTTCTTCTTCTGCTTTTTCCCATTCTTCAACAGTTAAACCTGCTTCATCGGCTAATTTTTTCTTTTTCCTTGTTTCTCTATTTATCGCTTGTTGTCTTTTTCTATTTTCATCTTTTATTCGTTGTTCTTCTGCTAATCGTTTTTGTTCTGCTTCTGCTTCTTCTGCTAATCGTTTTTGTTCTTTTTGTCTTTCAATATTTGCTTCAAGCAAATTTTGCCCACGCTCTAAATTAGGATGCATAAAATAACTATGGTGAATATTTTCTGTACTTTCTGGTTTATATCTCATATCCCTACCAAGAAATGTTTTAACAGAAGGTAATCCTCCTAATCTTTCTTGTAAAACACCACGATAAGGTTCTTGTCGTTTATATGGTGTACCAATACCAAATAGATTTTCAATTCCTACATCTTTTTTTTGACCTACTTTTTCACCTTCTGTGACTAAAGGTATATTTTCCCAATCAACAAAATTTTTCATAGCATCCATTAAATGATATGGTGGAATATTAACCATGCCGGGAAATCTTTTTTGGTTACTATGTTCTTGGTCATACATGTAATCTTCGGGGTATCGAGCATCTATATCTTGACCAAGTTCATCTGTATAAAAATTTCGACCATTTATTGTATGAGATGGTTCATACCCCGGAAATCCGGCACGAATCCTTGCATGAGTATCTGGTGAATATTGAACATTTTGCATGTTTTCAATAGCCGCATCAATGATTTGTTGTCTTGCTTGAGCATATTCTGGTTTATTGTATAATTGATTAAAATAAATATCTTTTAACAAACGCCATGACATATCCATCGGCTCGCCTGTTTGAATTTGTGAATTTTGCTTAGCCTTTTCAGCCATTTGTTGATTGTTCTGTTGTTGCATTTGTTGTTGCTGTGCAAAATGTTGGCCTATTGCCATCGCCGCCCCACCTGCTCTTTGAGCGGCTGATTGTTGGGCGGATAATTGTTCGGCGTTGTCTTCTTGACCTGCTTGAGTGTTGTCCGAACCCGATGTAGCCATTGATGAAGATGCCATCGAGTTTTGTGTACTACTTGGGGCTTGACCTCCAACACCCGCCGCATCAGTAATTTTATCTCCAACTTTTGCTCCTAAAGCACCACCTAACATACCACCAATAACAGTGCCTACTCCCGGTACAATACTACCAATAGCCGCACCAGCCAACCTACCAGCCGCCGCTCCACCAACAGTTCCGGCTAATTCTTTCTCGATGTCGTCGTTGCCTTTCTTGACAGCAACACGACTCATGCACATCGCATAAGGCGATAATTCTTTAATTTATGGGCGTTTAGAAATACCATGCGGAAGGTGGCGATACGCAAAGCGTACATTTCGCCCCAAGAGTATCGGCAGTATCTTGAAGATGTGAACCCGTTAGGTGGAAGCATACATTCACTTAGAATGCAACCAGCAGAATACAAAACACCAGCAGAAGCAAGGTCGTTAATGAGTGGAGAAAATGTATTTTTTAGAAATAACCTAAGATACGCTCGACACAAAAATATAGATAAATTACCTTTGGAATTAGACGGAGTACCTTTAGGTGGCCGTTTTACATATCCCGCAGAATTATTTTCATTCAATCCCGATTTTCAATCGCATTCAAAAGCAGATGTGCCTTCAAGTTACAAGCATGGAAATAGACCGTTGCATCTTTATGGGTTTGAAGGTAAAAATACACCACAAAGATATGCAGAAGTCTTGCAACCCGAAGGTATAATTTATGGCGATGTACCAGAAAGTGATATTCAAAGAATTACAAACAGACCTATAGATTTTCATGCATTAAGAATGGCGGCAACTGCTTTAATGCCAACGAATAATTTATCTATTGATGAATTAAAAGAAAAGGAAATTGAAGCCGCAAAACAATTGATAGCATATGGAATACCACCTGTTCTTAGTGAAGATGTTTCACCCGTTACTCTTGAGCGAACACCTCAATCATGGGAATCTATTGAGGATTTTCACGACCCATTTCAACAATGGAGTAAAAATCAACAACTTTTAAATGAACCATTAACGGATTTTACATTTCCAAAAGGTGAACCAATGGAAATCGCCTTCCAACTGCTCAAACAAAGCCTTGAATTGCAACCTCCAATGACTCAAAGTGTTGAAGAGCAAGCACCAATGCAAGAAGATACACCCATGATAGATATGCAAACAATAGAAAATAATGACCCTTGCTCTTGTGCTGAAACTGTTAGAACAGAAATACTTTCAGATTACCAAAATTACCTAAATCAGATAATTGAAGATGAAGATGAAGATGGGCCTAATTGGACTTTTGGTGAGGAAAATGACCCCGAATATGAAACTCCGCATAAGCACGAAGCGTTAAAATATATGGAATCTTTGATAGAAGAAGTTGAAAACGCAAGTTGTGAAGAAATAATGGAATATGAATTATATGATGAAATGTGTGATAATGCTGGTTTTAGTGAAGCCGACCAAATGAAATACACAGGCGAACCAATGGACATCGCTTTGCGGTTGCTCAAAAATGATTATAGTCAATTACTCCGCTACCGGTTATTCAGCCCCCGATTTAGATTGAATGAAAATATAGCACCAATGGAAAATTTACCCAATTATCCATTAGGTTTGGATAAACCGGATGATATGGATGTAAGATTTATTAACAATTTAAAAAATACTATGAGAGATACCGGCAGAAATCATTTAAATTTTAGAACAACTAATGAGTCATCGCCAGATTTCGTACCCTTAACCTATTGGGAAAAAAGAGCAGATGATAAGAAAAGAGGCGAAATGTTATGGCAAAATAGATTAGATGAATTACAGGCGGCAAATGAAGAAAGAAAAAGAATGGGAATTGCAAACCCTGTTAATGTATATACAAACAGAAAACCATTAACTGTGCGGTTGCCTAAAAAGCAAGAGCCAGAAAATGAAGAAGCAGAAAATGAAGATGAAAAACTCGCCAGCGAACCAATGAACATCGCCTTCCAACTGCTCAAGGAAGACATTGATTATCAAGACGAAGAGTACATTCATCCTCATGAACAAATATGGAATGATGAAGCAGATGAACAACTTATTGCTACTACCAATTCTTTGTGGGATTATGTGGAAAACATGAGTGATGATGACAAGTTATCCTTTTTGAATAATCAAGGAAATTACTTCATGAATATGGCTTTTCAAAATCATTTTCCTACTACAAAAGAGGAATTAGACCGAGCAGTAATGGAAATAATGTTTGACGCATGGCAAGACTCGCAAGCGGAAATGCCCGGTGGTATTGATTTTGGTGATACTAAACCCGATGGCCTCCTTGACCCCGTAAGAGCGCACGCAGTACACCCCTCTCAATGGAAGAAACTCGCCAGCGAACCTATGGAAATCGCCTTTCAACTGCTCAAAGAGCGTGTAAGCCCCGAAGCCAAGCGGCACAAGTTGGAGTACGACAAGAAGTATGAGTCCAGCCCCGAAAGAATAAAGTATAGAGAGCAACTTAACCAAGAACGAAGAAAGCGTGGCATATACGGTAGCCACGACCATAAAGACATCAGCCACACCGAAGGTGGCAAATTAACTCTTGAAGGAGAACATGAAAACAGGGCAAGACATTTCAAAGACAAGGGAACTCTTCGGGAGTTGTAAAAATGACTCCGATGGACAAGGCTTGGTTGTTTTTGAAAATGCCGGTGTATGAAACAAATGTACCCGGTATTCGTTTTGTCACTCAAGGAGATAATGAAGATTGGACACAAGATAAAAGTCTTCATGGGGGATTACCGGGTGTTTGGATAAAAGAAGGAAAAACATTTGATTCAACTGAAAGAGAAATACCGCATGAAAGTGATTTAGAAGATTTTGCGGAAATAACCAACATGACTCCAAATCAATTCTTACAAGAAACAGGAACAGATGAAATGGTTGAAGATGATTACTACAAAAACCTCATGCAAAGAGCAATGCAAGGAGAAGATATGCGTTTTGTAATACCAAGAGCAGACTATGTATTTACCGATAGTCCTGTGGGTCATGATGGTCGCCATCGTATGAGAGCATTACAGCAATTAGGCTACGGAGATACTTCAGTACCTGTCTTTAGGCAATGGTAAGCACTCACTTTATTCACTTTATTCAAAACTTTATTCACCAAAATGACCAAAGCAAATATTCATTATTCATTATACCTCTATTATTTATTATATATTATTTTAAGACACTATGAATAAAGTGAATAAAGTAGGAATAGTCATTTGAGTGAATAAAGTTTTGAATAAAGTGAATAAAGCGAAACAGTTATAATGACCATATTTTTGACCAAGAGTGAGGACAATGCAACCGAATAGTAACACAACCGAGGCTGAAATACGACTAATGGGGCTAATTCTTGCCCAATCTGCACTTGTAGGATTGGCAATAGGTTTCTTTGATGCAGATATGTGGCTAAACAGTAATGACCCCGTAGTGAACGGGTTCACTTACGCTATGGCGGCATTTTTTGTACAAGGTATAGCGTATTATTTCTTCAAAATGTTCTTTGAACAAAACATGCAAGAAAAAGTACGCCTTCAAAACATTGAGAGAGAACGCAGTTTTCGATACCGTAACATGCAAAATCAATTTGATGCACGCAGGTCGGAAATGGAAATAAGAGTGCAAGAAGCACAACTTGAAGCAGAACTTAGATGGATGGAGTTAAATCCCGGTAAAATGCCGCCGTCTTGGGGTGTTATAGATGCACCATCCGCTTTTAAAGAAGAAAACAAACTTATTGAAAATCCGCCAAAACATACTGCTGAAATTAAACAACCAATCAATTTAGGTTTGGGTATTGCAGATGAAGATGTTACATTAAAAAAAGATGGAACACCAGATAAGCGTTTTCAAAAGAAAGAAGAGTGAGGTGATACCTCATGGGTCGAATCTTTAAAACTCCCGAAGATGATTCGACTGAGGCTACGCTACGAGCATTGCATACGCAAAACACACTTGATAATTATTACGAAAAAGGTATTGGATGGATAAGAACAATTCTTTTTACAATTTTAGGTATGATGTTTGTGAGTTTATGGGAAAACATAACAGGTGAATCGTTATGGGTAAATACAGTGGAATGGTTTTGGAACAAAGTCGAAGATTTTGGAAATTGGGTATTGGGGTGGTTAGATGGTTGAACCCGTTGGCTCGGCGGTTGTCGGTGCGGCAATATGGGGTCAAACCCTATACAACTCATGGAAGCCACGCAAGGTCGGTATTTACGGTGCGGGATTAGTTGGTAAAACTACACTTGACCGTTTTATGACAACACCCGGTGAAATGGAAGACATACCGTTAGAAGAGCGTACTGAACATATGCGAATTCTCGGTAGGTATTTACTTCCAAAACCTACACGAAAGCGTATTTCATGGAAAGGTCAAAAGCGTGTTGTATTTTCATCCGATATAGGTGGTCAAGAGCGTTTTTGGAATCTATGGATTGATGACATGGTAACTCGACAAGCCGAAGCAATTGTGTATATATTTGACGATAGAGTGTTGAAAGGCGGCGAAGAAGCATTACAACAAATTGCTGGTTTCAAATATTTAGTGGATGCTATCGTACATAGACAATACCGATATAGAAATTTAAAAAGCAGATGGAAAGGTAAAAAATATATTCCAAAGTTAATTATGATTGTAGCAAACAAAGCGGATAGGTTTTTTGATGAAACTGCCGCAATGTTGTGGGGGCAAGACAGAATAGGAGAACACAAAATATTTGATGCTTTTCGTGATGATTTAATTCGTTTGCAAAAAGCAGGTGTACCAACAAGAAAATCATTCATGGCAACGAGAATAGGTTGGAATGTGGAAAATACAATGGTAAATTTACTTACAGCATAGGTGATAATATGACAAAAACAACAGTAGCATCAGTAGGAAAAGATACAAAAAGTGTAAGAACTGTTATTCCAATGTGGATAGCAGAATTTCTAAATCTTAAAAAAGGAACAAAAATAGAATGGAGTATTGTACAAACCAGCAATGGTTTTACAGCACAAATAAAAGGTGATTCACAATGATGAATTTTTATCGAGAACCACAGTATCGTTTATCGGATGCAAATGAAGCACATTTGTACGCACTAAGCCAACAAGGAAATGCAGGGTTAAGTCATGCCGCTTTGTTAGAGCAAGCCACCGCTCAACAGTCTATGCAAAACATTGCAAATCAAGCAAACTTAGAAGTTCCAAAAGTCAATTTTTATCCAAGTCGCCATCCCGACCCAAACAAAGCAAGAAAAAAAGACATTAAACAAGCATACCGATTGCTCACTCCATCAAAAAGAAATTTGTTAAATCCTCTTCGATTGTTTTTTGGTCGTAAATATCGCTACGATAAACAATCAAGTATGTGCGTTGTTGATGGTTGCGATTGTGCTACACTCATTCAATATGATAATCTCTATGCCAAAATATGCGATGAAGATACAGGTAATACACTTTGGGAATTGTATTGGCAAAACCCTGTTACGGGGCAAGCCGAAGCATTTGTAGCAAAAGAAAAAGTTACGAATGGTCGAAAAATGAAAGGTACATATTGCCCCGAACACATGCATTTGTATCATCTTCTTTGCAAGTGGGAAGCAGAAGAAGATAAAATTAGAGAGGCTAATCCAAAAAGACTTCGTGACCAAGTGAAAAAAGGAGTCAGCGTAGTTACTGTGCCGGTTTCTTCATTTAAGAAAAAAGACCCAACACCCGAAATGTTGCAAAAATATGAACCGTTCCTTGATGAGTTGATTCGAGATTCAAAGAAAACCAATGGAATTACAATTACTCATTATACAAATCCAATGACTAATCGCAATGACATCACTACAATTACATTTGATTTGAGGATTTTTGAGCATGAATTATTTATGATGAACCAACCAACTGCCTCATTTCAAGATATGATAAATAACCAAAATGCTCTTGAACAAGAAATGTTTGGGGGTATCGAGTAAGATGTTAGGTTTGAGTAGCACACAATATACAAATAGCAATGGTGCGTTAAATTTAGGTGCATCAATGGGAAATTCTCCTATGCAAATGCAAAATCCGTGGGCAACACAACAACCAATGATGCAAGGTGGCACAGGGGCGTTCATGAACGGTATGACGGGAGGCCAAGCAAGTCAATGGGGTCAGCAACCAATTACTCCACCATCCGATATGGAATTGCAAATCATGTTGCTTCGTGGTATAGTGCCTATTGACAGGTTTATTGCAAGTAATCAAATGGGCTTAATGATTGATATGTTATCTTCACTTATTTCGTTTTCAGTTCTTGAAATATTGCGAAATGCTACATTCAACATTGACGAAGATAATGGAACAATGACACTTGATGTATCAAAATTACCACAACACTTGCAAACCATTAGCAGTGAAAATGTAAAATCTCATTTTTCATCTCTTCAAAGCACCGCACAACAAAACATTAATGCGGCTGAACAAAACCAACAACAATTAGCATATTTTGCACAACAATCAATGATGGGTGGTATGCTACATTCAGCACTTGCTGATGAGGGAATGATGCAAAAAGTTGGAGGCGGTGTTGGTTCATTTGCTCGTAGTATTATAACGGGAGGAAGATAATATGGATAAATACCTTCCATCTTCATTTGCCGCAACAACACTTGATGTTTTAAACCCAAATCGAAGCGTGATTATTGACATGATTATGGTACAAATTATTTCATTCATTGTGGCTCTTACAATGATTCTCTTGTTTAAAGGAGATACACTTGGCTCGGAAAAAGCATCATACCTTGTCATTGGAATCTTCGCCAGCACTATTTTCTTGAGTGCTGTCTATTCCCGCATCACGAGAGGGGCTTGACCACTTTTCTATTGGGCATTTAGAATTCAATAGTGATACTTTTGTTTTGATAAAACAGCCACACAAATCACATCTTGTACCGCCGTAAGGACAAGTTGAACAAATTCTTAAACGCTCGGCTACAATGTGTTTTGGAGCAAAACGACCATGACAAACATCGGATGCGGCGTTTGTTAGGCTTTGAAGCGTTTCTTTTGTGAGGGGTATTTTGGCTATTCGTTTTCGCCCCCACATGGTATGTTGGAAGCACCTTTCATCCATAATTGTTTTGAACTTGAACTCTATAGAACGCTCATGGCGGCGGAGCGTATAGTCAAGCGTTCCTGTGCTTTTTGCATTTCCGAAGAGCGTGATTCATTAGAAGAAGAGATGCTTCAAGGCCACATTTCTGCTCGTCAATTGGATAAAGATATGGGGTGGAGGCAGAACACCGCAGACCGTCATTATCGAAATCATATGGGTGAATATTACGAAGCGGCAAATGAATCGTGTCCTGTGTGTACTACACCAATGCGTGCTGAGTATGAAACCGCTTATTTCTCAAATGAAATTACATCCGATGAAATAGCAAATCAATTAGAGATAAAAGAAACTGTTGTATATCGTCATATGAAGAGTCATTTTCAACCACTTGTCCAAAAATCTGCGGCTATGGAAGTGGCACTTGTTGCGGGTCAAGAAATTGCTTTACTCCGTTCAAATGCTGAGAAATTAAATCACAAACTAAGTGAACTACTTGATGAAGGAACTGTACATGAAGATGGGTTTGTACGAGATGCTGTCGCTCTTCATAAAGAAGTACGAGAAACTGTCAAAGACTTGTTGCGTTTCCAAGACCAATGGGGTGCAAAGAGTGATGGGCAACAAGTCAATCAAACATTTAACATTCTTCAAGTTGAGTTGGGTAAAGAAAGCCCCGAAACTTGGATGCGTATAAAACGCCAATTGCAAGAAAACATGGGGGTTGAATAATGGTTATGGGAAGAGGTTCGGACACTCGCCTGTATAACCCTCGTAGTGAATCGGATAAGATGTATTCATCTGCAAATGAAGATGAAACAAAATACAATCCCGCTTCACCCGAATACAATGAGCAAAAGCGTGAAGAAAAGAAACTCAAAGAAGAAGAAAAGAAAGCAAATAAGGGTAAAATAAAACACATTAAAATTCGTGCTTCACAAGGATTGCGTGGTGAAGAAAGCCCTGTTGCTATGAATGATTCAAACAAAAGAGATGAAGAGCGTGAAATTGGACTTACAGGTGGACCGCCCGGTAGTCGAGGTAATTTACTTGACCTTGCTACAGGTGCTAAAACAGGCACAGGTTCAGCAATGACAGGACCATTACCAATCGCAATGAGCGAGCCGATGGATGATGCTTGGAGTACATTGTTGAAGGAAGAACCTACTGTACACCCCGGAGAAAATCAATACAAATACAGATATAATATGCCAAATCGTGATGATGTTCACCCCGAATGGTATAATTGGATTCAAGAATTGATAGATAAACCGTGGGAATACGAAGGAATTGGGGATGATTTTACACAACCCGATATAGACCATTTAGCAGGTGCTACATCTCGTGAAGATTTTTTTGATAGATTATATGATTTACATAATTTTATTGTTGATGATGCACGACCCCCGTTTGATGATATAGAAGGTGAATATCGTGATTTTACTGATGTACCGTTTAATGAAAAAACAGGTTTCACTATGAGCGAGCCGATGGATGATGCTTGGAGTAATTTGCTCAAAATAGAAACACCACGCACAATTGCACGACGCAGAAAACAAGAAGCCCGTCAAGAATTTCGACCATCAACAGGACAATTCAAGCGACCTCCCGGCGGCATGGACCCGGTAGGGGCAACAATGCGACGGTTTAAAGCCCGTATGCGTGGTATCAAAGGTGGTAAGAAAACAGGTTTGATGTTGCCTCACTTAGCCGTTGAAATGAGCCACAGGGGTATTGCGACTAAACAACCGATGAGTAAAGACCCACAACGATACCGAGCCTATCAAGGTCAATCCGAGGCAAGAAAAATTCTTGGTAATGTGCGAACTACATTTTCACCACACGCTCGATTTGCACAACGAGGCAGTTATGCTGGTCCAACAGGAGCGGGTCGTCTTGGTGGATTGTTGCCACAACAAAAGGGAATGATGCGACAACCATCACTTCGACCACTACGAGTAAGAGCACCACGACCTCCACAACCACCAATGATGCCACCAATGATGCCACCACAATTACCACCTGTTCAATCATCTGTACCAAGTATGCCAGCACCACCATCAAGTATTATGATGAGTGAAGATAGAACTCAAAGCGACATTTTGAAAGCAAAAAATTTCGCAAGACATATGGAAATGCTTAATTTAATGCGTCGGCTTATTGCGGCAAAAGAAAGAGAAGCGAAATTAAAGAAAGCGATGCAAGGTGGAGGCTCGGCGTTTGAAAACGGTCATGTTCCCGACCACCCCGCAGGTGTTCAAAACAATGAAGATGAAGATGAAAAGAATGATGGACCAACACAAAATCTTGAAACAAATTCAAGCAGAATGGGTCTTGACCCTGCTGGTATTCTTATTTCTCGTAGGGGGCATATGGGATGATACAGATTCGATACCCATTGCTCAAGGGGTGGAGTCTTATGGCTCACACACCAACAGGACCAGCAATTTTGAGAAATCCTCCACCATCACATTTTCGTGCAGGTGAAAACCAATTCGATATTCCAGCATTCGCTCATGACGGTCAAGGTAATTCATACGATGGACAATGGGTTGAAGGAAAACACGGAGAATTCGTATGGCAAACAGCAATGGGTGATTTTCGTCATGGAATTGATGCTGTTATTCATCATGTTGGTGAATTTTTAGCGGCACGAGGCCTCAATATTGACCCTAAAGAGGTTGTACAACATGCAATTAACCAATTTAATGATACTCACACTAATGCAGACTCACATCAATTGTCAAATATTATGCATCCAGAATGGCGTAAAATACTTGCTAATGCGTTACCACCCGGCGACGCTACACGATATATAACAAATAGACCATCAAGAACACATGGTGGAAGTAAAATTACTATGCTCACAAATAAAAATTATGACAAAACTCCTATTGGTCGTTTCCTTGAATCATATTATATTCCATTTCATCAACAATTATTACACGCTTTAGAAGATATAGGCATACCTCAAGCGGAAATTAAAAATGCAATGCAGTGGATAACAAAACCATATATTTATGCTAAAAATACTGCTCCCGAAAGATATATTCGTTCTCATGCTCAACAACACCCCGGAGAAGTTGATTCGGGTATGATGGGTCATGCTCCCGAAGGTTACTACGGCGACCAAACCCCTGTACATACATGGAGTGTTACACATCATTTGCCCGATATTTTCTTTTATCCTAATTTAAAAGAAAACTTGCAAAAGAAAGGCAAACAAAAAGCCACAGACTTGCATCAAGCGGCTTACGCAATGATTGATGAAGCCTTACAAGGAGGTATGGAACATATACCTAACATCAATGTAACAATCAATCAAGGTACAATGGCAAATCCCGATATGATTAACAGACCTCTTCATGAAATTCTTCAAACACCCGATTTACGCCAAGCACTTATTGAAGATATGTCACATGTACCTGCTATGATGTTTTTGTTTGGTCGTAATTGGCAAGGTACTTTTAAAAAATTATACGATTACATGGCTCAAAAATATGGTGCTAATGAAGATGCACTTTCACTTGAACAACAAGCACAATATCTTACTGCTGGTGAAAAAGGTGGTAAAGGATTACACGAAACAGCCAAGCGTGTGCTTGCTCTTGCTCGTGCATCGGGTGCATCGGGAGAACAAGGCAGAAGTAATTTTGGCGACCATCAAATAACTGCTGATGAATTAAAAGTTACAAATGCTCATTATAGTGACAAACTTATGGGGCAAGTTGATAGATTTAGAACAATTATTGAGGCTCTTGCAAACCATCAAGCAAGTTTTAGAGGTCATAATATACAAATGGGAGTTGGAGATATACCAACTGAGGCTATGAAGCCAAGAAATGTCATCAACTATCCAACAATGAACACAGAAACGGGGCAATATGATGCGTATAGTCTTGAGCCTCACATGGATGCATATTTACACGAAATCAGTGACTATGCACCAACACAGGGCTTCGACCCATCACTTACTGTCGCAGGGGATGCAAGGTTGCCTCCTTCACAACCTTCTCTCTCATCTTCGGTTATATCTCCGCCGAACGCATCCCCTGTGACACCCGTACCCTCAACTTATCCCGCTACACCTATGCAACAATTTCAACAAGTTCGACCACAAATCGGACAATATTCACCTGCTGACTTTAGGCAGTTGCTTGAAATGGCAGGAAGGCGACGACCACAACCAATAAGTGATGCACCGCTAACTGAACTTGAGGCAAGAGCACAAGCGAGCATAGCCGACCCACGACAGCGAATGTTGGCCGAATATTACAAATCAAATGATGTTATGGATAGAGTTATGGCGGTGTTAAAAGGGAGGGGTGTACTTTGAATAATAAAGTATTGATTCGCAAACAAGCGGCTAATAGTAACATACAGTATCAAGTGACGCAACCGGGGTCTGCACCAAAGACTTCTTTTTTGGGTAATGTGGCCACTCTTTTTGGTGGGGCAAGAGGGCTTGTACAAAACCCAAATAATCCCAATGATGTTCGTCAAGGCTTCATTCCCGGTTCACAACTTGGTGTTAAACCCACTCGTGCTCAACGCTTTGCGGCTGGTGCTAATGTTGCTGGTACAGGCCTTGCCGCCGCTTTGACAGGCCTTCAAACAGCATACGGCTTACAAGGGGGTAATCTTAGTGCATTGACATCTGCCAAAGACCAATTTCGTGCAAATGTCGGCGGTTTAACCGGTGGTAGTCCTACCGAGGCACAGCAGACTCAAGACATGGCTACGAAAGAATACGAAGAGCGACAAAGAGAAATGGCTCGACTTGCTATGTTAAATCAAGCACAAGATACGCTATCACAAAGGCAAGACCCAACACAAGCACATCAAACTGCACAACAAACTGCCGCACCTCAAACTACCACACCACAACAAATAAGCGGTCCTGTAGCAGTTAGCCAACCTTTGCAGAACCCACAAGGACCATTTTCACCTCAAGCGATAGGCCAACAAATGATGCTACAACCTGCCGCATCTCAAACTCCTACAGGGGTTGATGCAAATATGCAACAACAAGCACGATTACTTGAAAGAATGAGTGTACCAATAGACCCAAATGTTTCCTTTCAAATGCCACTAAATACTACTCAAACACCCTTACAATCAAATACTACTCAAACATCTTTAACTCAATTTCAACCAGAACAGTCACCTCCTCAATATTTAGGCTCTCAAATGCAACCAATGCGTACTTTTGCCACAACAACTCCTTTTAATATGCAACAAATGACACAATTGCAAGATATACATAACATGATGCAAAGAGGTGGAGCGGGTGCTCAAGGAACAATTGATACACAATTACAACAATTCAATCAAAATCTTAGAGAAGGGATGCCAAGTGTTACTCGTGAAAATATTGGTCAATATATAAATAAATCATTTGTTGATTATGCTTACGAACTTCATGGTGATATTCTTCGTAAAGCAACTCCACACGAAGCAGGTTTGCTCGTTATGAACATGTATCTTGAGATGTTGAGATGATACTATGTCGGACATGGAAGAATTCATTCTCGACATGGACCGCAAGATGTCGGCAAAGTCGTTTGAATATTTCTTTCGTGATATTCTTGGCTTCGATTATTCACGACACCACGAAGCGTGGGATGAGGGTTTAGCAAAAAACAGATACTACTGCGTAAAAGCATCTCGTGACCACGGTAAGTCCGTCTTTTTCATGTCATATGCTCTTTGGATTGCCGCTTTTCAACCCGGCACTCACATCATGATTTTCTCACATTCTCTTGAACAAACGCTTGAACACATGCGTTTTATTCGTAACAATATCGAAAGCACACCATCTATTCGACATCTTATTCCCGAAGGCAGACCGTGGCGAAAAACCTACTTTGAATTTTCAAACGGTAGCCGTATCATGGCAAAATCGGTTGGTGGTGGTACTCGTGGTTTCCACCCTAATGTTGTATTGTGTGATGACATTCTTTGGGGTACAACAGGTACAGAACTACAGCGTGCGGCTGATTGGTTCTATGGTGTATTGCTTCCTGTTCTCCACCACACAGGTCGTTTGATGATGGTCGGTACGCCATTTAGTTACAACGACTTGTATTCGCAACTTGAAGAAACTGAAACATTTACTGTTGAAACATACCCTGCAATCAACAAAGAGGGCGTAGCATTATGGCCGGAGCGATGGAATATTCAAGCACTTGATGAGCGACGACTTACAATGCCAGCAATTCAATTTTCTCGTGAATATTTGTGCGAACCTATTCATGATGTAGCAAGTATGTTTCCTCACGACATTCTTGAAAAAGCACGAAATAAAGACCTTGTTTTACTTGACCGAGCGGAGTATGAATATGACGATGAGGGTGAAGTGTTAGGTGTTTTCGGGCAACACTTTATCGGATGGGATACTGCAATTGCATCGGACAAGAATGCCGACTTTACTGCTATGACTGTACTACGAACACCTCCCGGTGAAAATGTAAAGCAAATAGTAAGTATTGTGCATGAAAAAGGTATGAGTGGTGCGGCACAGAAAAATCATATTCTTTTACTGAATAATCGTTTTCAACCAGATTTAATTGAACTTGAAGGAAATAATTTCCAAAGAATGTTTGCCGCAGAACTTCAAGACATGCGAAATGATATACCAATTCGTACTTTTATGACCACAAAAACACGAAAAGAAAGTTTGTTTATGTCGCTTTTAATGGCATTTGAACAAGGTCAAATTCAAACACCTTATGGTGATAAAAGAAGTCAAGAATTTACACACAAGTTAGAAACTGAATTGAACAGATTTGGTATGCAGAAGAATGGCAAACTTGAGTCTGTGGGTACACATGATGACCTTGCTATGTCGCTTGCACTTGCAAATTGGGCGACAAAAGAATTCAAAGGTTCAGTGGTCTTACTTGATGATGTACTACCCGGCTTTGATGAGTGGATTGGTGGGAAACCACATCGAAATCATAATCCCGCAGATGGATGGATGATACCGTGATATATCCTTTTGATGAATGGGGGTTTTGATATGAGTTGTGAATGCGGTCATTGTGTAGGTATGGGTACTGCGTGGGATTCACTTGAAAAAAAACTATGCCCCGAAGGTAAAGCGGCGGCAAAAAGAAAATTCAAAGTTTATCCATCAGCCTATGCGAATGGTTGGGCTGTACAATACTGCAAAGGTAAGTTTCGGGGGAAGAAAAAGAAATGAATCCCTTTGAAATTGCTTGGTTCGTACTAAAAGCCCCTATAGATTGGGATTCATATACAGAAAATCAAGATGAAGGTCAAAAAATAATCAATGTGGATTATGTTAATCCAAAAGATAGTAACAAAATATACCCTATAACTGCTTGGGATTATGATGACCCATTTTCACCCGGAATAGATGCTGTTGTTTCTAATCCTAAAGGAGAAAATGTAGGACATGCTAATTTAAGATATGAAGATGACAAAATAACAGTTGATAGAGCAAATGTAAATCAAATCAACAGACGACAAGGAATCAATACGGCTATGTATCAGTTATTAGAACATCTTTTGCAAGAAAAATTCAATCGTCAAATTGAGCCTTCTATACATCAAAGTGAGGATGCAAAACAGTTTTGGGAAAGTGATTGGAGGAATAAAAAATGACGGCGTTTGAGTATGTCATGGCTTTTCTCAAGGAAAAGCGTGATGCACCAAACTACCGTGAGGCTTCTCAAGAACAAAAGAAACTCAAAAAAACATGTGCGACATGTAAAGCATGGGATAATTCGGTTACAGATGACCCAAAAACGGGATATTGTAATTGGTACGATTTCAATTGTCATGCTGATAATATCTGTGATGCGTGGGTGAAGAAAGAATGACACGATGCACCTGCCATGATGTTCTCATTGTAAAGGACTTGAACCGATGGTTTAAGGAAAAGTGGGTGGATGTAAGCCGTAAAGACAAAGATGGTAAGCACCCGCCATGTGGTCGAAGTAAGGCTAAATTATCGGGCAAGGGTTATCCTAAATGTCGCCCAAGTGTTAAGGTAAGTGATAAGACTCCACGCACAAGCGGTTCAATGTCCGAAGGTGAGAAACAAGCGGCTACAAAACGCAAGCGTGCCAAAAAACAAGGTGTCGGTGGCAAACCAACAATGGTGAAAGCAATGAAAGATAAAGAAAAGAAAGGAATGGTTATGGTAATTGCTATTACGGCTAAACCGAAAGATAAGAACAAAGTAGCAGTAAAGAAAACTGACGATGCGTACAAAATGGGTCGTATGGAACAATGTTATGCCTGTGGTAATATGTTTCCTAATTGGCAAGCATTACAGGCACATCAACAGCAAACAGGCCATTAATAAGAAAAAGGTTAAATGAGTGGTCAATGGAGTGGTCAATATGTGGGGGAGTATGCTTATCGGAGATGAATACGACACCCCACTTTCTTTCGTTGATGAATTATCGAATGTTGTCATAAAATCAATATCTCAGCACCCTTTCTTTGAACCCGATAAAATTCCAATAGAAAAACACAAAGTTGTTCAAAAAATAAACAAAGAATATTCTTTTCCTTTAAACGGTGATGGTTGGTTAGAATCATATTATGGAAAAGATTCGGATTCAATTATTCGTATGTTTAAAAGAATGCGAAGACACGATAAAGTGAATAAAGCAGAATATGATACAATTATTCAAGATATTCGTAAAATAAAAGCGTTGGAAGTTGATACGACGCTTAAATCACTTTCATGGGGTGAAGGGTTTATTGATACCATAAAACAATTAGGTATTGATAATCGAGATTTAAAATCACTTCGTAAGTTTGGTGAAAGTCGAAGTACAAGTTTGCAAAAGGCTTGCCAACAATTTTTGAAAGCCTCAACTGTTCTTCAAGACTTAACTCAAAAGGAAGATTGGAATGATGATGATAAAATCCAATATGTTACGGCAATGGAAATGAGAAAAGATGCTCGTAAAGTATGGAAAAACGCTCTTCATCAAATAGATAATCTCACAAAAGCAGAAAAAGATGCATTGTATTTTGCCTCAACTGAATTAGAAAAAGAAGATAATTTATCAGCAAGGGAATTATTTCGTAGGGGTAAAGATGAGTTTGCTAAATCAATGACGGCAAACAAAATGAGTTCGCTACTCAATATGTATGGTGAAGAAGTGAATGTGTACAAAGGAACACAAACAGGCACTTTCATTAAAATGGGAAATAGTGGTTTTATTATTAAAGATATTTGGGCTTATACTGCTGGATTTATTGATGCTGATGGTAGTATTTTTATTTCCGAGCGTGGCGACCCTCGTGTTACTATTGTAGCGAGTGGCGATGGAGGTAAAGCCCATTGTGAAGAATTGCAAAAAATGCTTGGTTGTGGTCGTCTTGTTACTGATACAAAATTAGCAAAAAATACAGTTAAACCTGTTCATCGGCTTATTTTTTCATCAAAAGATATGATTCGTGATTTACTCAAAGGTGTTTTGCCTCATTTAAAATTAAAATCGTTGCAAGCAAAAGCAGTAATGAGTTTTATTGATGAAAAAGATTCCATGAGAAAAAATGAATTATATCAACTTGTAACTTTCAATAATTGGAAAGATGATAAAAACAAAGCCGAATCACTCTTAAACAAGTGGGGCTTAGACGCTGATACGATAGGTGGATATGCGGAGGGATTATGATGGCTGAGGAAGGAAGAATAAACCGGTTTTTATCAGCCCTTGGTAAGCCGTTTAGACGAAGAGAAACTCCTACCCCAACAATGCCTCTTTGGACAAGTGGTATTCAAGAACCTGTTATGGCTCAAGGAATTACTATACCTGCACTTTATGCGGTAAGTAATGAATCACTTATCTTGCGTACCGTTCTTTCTAAATTAAATCAAGAAATGTTTCGCAGGGGTCATTATTGGGAAAAGAAATTTATTATGAAATGTACATCATGTGATGAAGAATATCAAAGCGAAGTTGAATCATGTAAAATATGTGGTGGAGAAGTTCGTAAGCCCGATAATGATGAACTTACATATTCTAAATGGTTGTTTAAACAACAAAACAGCATGGAACAATCATTTGTTCATGTATTAAGTGAGATAGAAAGTGATTTGAATATTGTTGATGATGCGTTTTTAATTTTGGTTAAAGAATATTTTATTGACCCTAATACAAAAGAAGTTGCCTTTTTCCGAGTTAAAGAAATGATGAGAGGCGACCCTATTTTTATGCGAATCGTAGCAGATAAGCGAGGTGTTCGTGGAGGCCGATATAAAATATGTTTAATTCATCGTGATGAGGCTAAAACACATGCGGAAGATGATGTTTGTGAAACATGCGGGGCTGAATTGCAAGAAGTACATTATGTTAATATGGCAGGTTCGGGTAAAACACAATACTTTGTTGAAGGCGAAGTTCTCCATGTGAGTAAATACAATCCATCAAAATTGTATGGTCGAAGTCCTGTTAATACAATGTGGCGACAAGCAATGACACTTACTGCAATGGACAATTATATTTACACTGCTTATCAAAAGCGACGAATGCCTAAAGGTATAGTTTCTGTTACTACAGATAATCTTGAATCAATGAAATCTTTCTGGAAAGCCGTTGATGAAAAAATGGAGCGTGACCCTCACTATGTGCCTAAAGTTGGTATAGAATCTGCTACGGGTCGAGGTGGAGTGAATTGGGTTAAATTCATGGACACCTTAGAAGAAATGCAGTATATCGCTGTAAGGGATGAAATACGAAATCGTATTGCCGCATTTTACGGTGTATCATCTATCTTTATGGTTGATAATGGTAAATCGGGTGGATTAAACAATGAAGGTTTGCAAATTCTCGTAACAAATCGTGCTGTTGAATTTGGGCAAAAAGTGTACACGGAAGTTTTGTTTCCTCGTTTATTAAAAGAATTTAACATTAATGATTGGAAATTGACACTTTATCCAAACGAAGAAGAAGATGAAATTACTCGACTACGCCGTGATGAACAAGAACTCAATGTTGCACAGCGAATGGCTCAATTAGGATATATGCCCGAACTTATTGAAGATTCAGCAAATAGAGATATACGATTTGTGTATAAACGACCACCACCTCCACAACCTCAACAAGCACCTCCACCCGGAGGAGCACCACCTCCGATGGGTGGTGGAATGCCCCCCGGTGGTGGAATGCCACCTCCAATGATGGGAGGCGGAATGCCTCCTGCTGGACCACAAATACCTCCACAATTAGCACAACAAATTATGCCACCACCTCAACCCGGTGGACAGGGTATGGGCATACGAGATAGAGGACCGGCCGCACCCGAAAGAAGAACTACAATGGGTAGTGGTTCGCCGCTTTCAAGCGTACAACAACGAGGACCACAACCTTCAATTCAACAAAATAATGTCAATGCACTACTAAACGCAAGGAGATTTCGTGGTGCATAAATCTTCTTAAACAAGAATGGTATGAGATAACACAAGCAGGTGATAAAATGGACTTGTTAAAGATGCATCCAATGGCAAGAAAAATGGAACAAGCACAAAAAGCGTTTATTGAAGCGTTAGAAAATGGTGATGGTCGAATGGCAAAGCAATACCTTTCCGAAGTGCAAAAATTAAGTGATTTTCTTGCCGATGATTTAGATGGTGAAATTTCAAAATCCGATGTTGTTACACCATTAGGACCACGAGATATGTTTGCAGGTGGAGTACCTGTTATGAAATTTCAAGAGCCTTCACAACAAACTGTATTGAAAGGTGAGCGACTTGGCTTTGCATCATCAAAGCGACATCAAACACAATACAGACGAAGTGCTGGAAGTTATGGTCGAAAAGTTTGAGGTGGTTAAATGAGTGAAGAAGCACCCAATGCTGAGTATCTTATGGGTGTACTCATTAACAAAATGGAAGTAATGGACACCAATTTAAACATTCTAAAGGCTGAAAATGAGGCTTTGAAAAAAATGATTAACAATCCTCAAGCATTGTTGCGTAAAATGGGTTTAGTTCATGTATCAACTCCACTTACTACAGACCTTTTAGCAGACCCGTTTAGAAATGATTTTGAAGATAATTCAATCCTCAAAACCGAAAAATCATATATTCCACAATCAAATGAAGAATTCCACAATATGTCGTGGGAAGATATTCATGATTTAGCAAACCAAGCAAAAGGAGTGAAAATTGAATGAAGCCAAGATTTGAAGAATCGGAAATTATGAAAAAGGCTCGTGAGGTATCTTTGCGAATTGACGCATTAGAAAAAGCAAAGTGCGACTGTGGAAAAGAACCATGTGAGTGTAAAAACTGTCCTAAGTGCGGCACTAAAATGAACAAGATGGGTTGCATGAAGATGGGTTGCGGTGGCAAAATGGAAAAAGCCGAACCCGGTTACAAGAGTGAAAAGATTACTGACATCAATCCTCACTTTGTAGCAGAATCGGGTGGTCAAACAAAGACGGGATATTTTACTACAAATGGTCGAACCATTGAAGCAGAAGATGCTCCAAAGAAAAAGAAAGGTAAAGAAGCAACCGATATGGAAAATCTTGGCTCAAGAATGAATCCACATGAAGGCGGCGGTATTGAGCGTGAAGATTCACAAGGTGGTAAATCATCTGTGCAAAAAGCAAATCCAAGAGCAACCATGCGAGAAGCAGGTATGGGAATATGCGGTCTTTGTGGCGGTACAGACCGCACAGGTTGTTTGTTGCACGAAGGAATGGATTTGCACGCTTGCCCTAAATTTAAACCGCTATGAAAGGCGGTGAAATCATGGAGTCAAAGCGTTTTGACATCTCGACTAATGAGTTGTTAAAATCACTTCATGATGGTTATGACCTTCGTACATCTGCGGCGGAATACATACTTGCTTACGAAGCACTTGATGACAAAAAACTCGATGCATTTCAAAAATCACTTTTGAATACTGCTGAAATGATTATTGCTAAAGAAGATGAAGAACAAAAAAGGCAAGAAGGTTATCTTTTTGGAAGGCATCATGCTGATAATGAACCCACAGACCATGTGTGGAGTGATGGGTTACAAACGCCCTTAAATCCAGAAAATGCTCATGCGGTGTGGCCGTATTATCAACCATCTTCTCCAAATGCTCCGTACCGTAGCCATCATTTTCCATTTCATGAAGTAAATCATCCATTACTTAGAAAGAATGCTGTTACGGGTAATTCACAATATATTGAAAAGATACGAAAACATATTTTTAATGGACACGCTCAAGATGAAAAAGACTTTGAGAAAAAATTCATTGCTCATGAAAGTAAAGCGAATAACCCGTTGATTAACGGTTACAATGCAGAAACATCTTATGGTAAAATAAAAAGAAAATTACTCGGAAGTACAATCACTAAACAAACAATGAACAATCATCAAATTGATTTTTACCATCGTGATTACCAACGATGGTTAAGAGAAAATTCAGCAATTAAAGACGATTTATTGAGTCAAGGTCTAACTGACGATGAAGCAAATAGAGAAATGCGTCATTTACATTTTGAAGATAGAGCAAGAGATTGGGATTCAAATGAACATGTTGAAGATGAAAATGGTGTTCGACACCCTAAAAATCTCGGTCATAACGGTTACATGTACGGTCTTGAATGGTTTAGCCCCGAAGAAAGAACGGCTATAATGAATCACATTAACGACCCCGAAAAGGGTCTTGATAAACATGAAGTCATTACATTACCTAATGGAGAAAAAATACCATCAGCAAGAATAACTTACAACGCTCTTATGCGTATGACACCCGAAATGAATTGGTGGGTAAGACCTTCCCATCTTACAGGCCGAAACGCACATTATCGTCAAGAAGATAATGACATTGATTTTGAACAAGGTGGTGAGGCTCGCTTTTTACAGAAACAAATTGGAGAACTTGCACATACACCACAAACATTTTTTGGTGAAAAATCAATTGCAGATTACATTATTGATAAAATAGATGAAAACTATGGTGCTGATAAAGAAGGGCAAAAAAGACTTAGATTTTTACCCCGTTTAGATGTTCATAAGAATCCACTTAAAGAATTGTCTTGGGATGACTTAAAAGATGCAACAAATTCCCACTTCAAGAAAAAAGGAAGAAAGGATTTGAGTCATGTAAGATTAACAGCCAAAGACTTGTATTACCTTGCAGGTTTTAATCCCGATACAAATGATTTGCTTGAAAATCACCCTATACATGGAAAATTGGATGAACCATTAGTACCTAAACAATGGATTGATGAACTTATCCAAGAAGCAAATCACAATGGTTCGTTAGAATCAAAAATGAAAGACATAAGAAACGCAAGAGCGTTTTTAACAAGTCCACATGGACCACATCCAAGCGAAGAAAAAGCACCATATTGGAAAGAACATAAAGATGGTTATACATATGGACCCGGAAAGTTTTGGGCGGAGGAATTTCAAAAAGTAGGTGGTGTAGGCTCAACAGTGACCACATGGCATGAAATTTTGAATGCAACACATGGAAATGATGGTGATTCACATTTGACCACTTTAAATCCAGAAAGTGAAAATTTCGTACAAATGAATGATAATAACAAATCGTTAGCCTATCACTTCATGCCCGAACACACTACAAAAATAGGTGAATATGACCCTGTGAAATATATGAGTGGGGAAAAGGCAATTGGTGGATTTTCATACAATAATATACCATCTTCGATACAAAACATGCTTTCGCCTTTCGGCACATCAAAAGTAAAACCACATGGAAGTTATGCTTCGGGATTTAAGCAGGGTGCTACTGAAAAGAACAATCACACTGAACATAAATCATCACTTATTCCATTGTATGAACACGCTATTAGAAATATGACAAAAAATGATTTACAAAGTTTTCTCGGTAGTTACATTGCACCTATGACTCATCCATTTACGCATAATCCAACTGAACATATCGTAAGTTCAAGCGGTTATGGACCGGGTTCAAGTGACACTCATATTCACAAAAATGCCCAAATTGCACACATGATGAATACACTTCTTGGTCGTCTTGACCATCCAAATCAACCAGCAGAAAAATCAGTAATGAACTACAAAGATTTTCTTCGTGGAGATGAAAAGTTTAGTGCTGGATTGACATTGGATGATTTTTTACAACTTATGGGTTGGGGTGGCATTGCTAAACCTACAGCAAATGCGTTGAAAAATCGTTATGTGCAAGATACAGAAACAAAAGATGCACTTAAAATTATTACATCAACAGCAAAAATGCTTCAAACCACAAATCCTAATCAAATTATGACCTATTTGAGTGGAGGCGACTATGAAGACTTGAAAGACCATATGGGTTATGGTCAATTCGATAATTTAGATATGTCGTCATTAGAATCTTTTTTCCCATCTATGATGAACATACTTAATGAAGAAAATAAAAAATCAAAAGAGAAGCAAAAGAGTAAATCACAATACAAAGCATCTGTAACCGATGCTATCGCCGCCGCATTACAATTTGGTGGTGCTTTACCAGCAATGGAAAAAGAAGAAGCAATAAATGATGAACTTGAAGATTTGTATGGGGTTTTGAATAACCCCGAATTAGTAGGAGAGCAACGCCAACAAGTTCTTTCATCAGTAAAGGAATTAGAACAACAACTTGCTGTTGAGCAAAACAAAGCAACAAAAGCGGTGTTGGGTGGTGGTTCAACACACTATGAAATTATGCAAAATCATTTAGATACAATTTTCAAAGGTCATCGTAATCTTGTTGCACAAGTGGCAAGAGATGTTATTATGCCTAAATTTCTTGAAGCAGACCCCACTGCTTTTGACCCTAACGACCCACAAAAGTTCATAGATAATAATTCACGACTTTTCCGAGATGCACAACGATATATCAATACTGTACCTCATTCAGTTCATGGACTTACTGCACCTAATTATGGAATAAAGCAGAACATTATTGAGCGTAAAAAATCACCTGTTGGAGAAGCACATGCACAAATTGCTCAACATCTATCCGACAAAGGTACAATGATTGATGGTAATATGTCGGTGAATGAGGTTCTTGATGCTCTTGGAATTGAGCGTAGCCCCCAAGCAAAAGAACATGCTCGTGAGTTAATTGAACAAAGTAACAAATTGAATACACCACTTATGGCTTCAACTATCAATCAATTGCTTACAAGTGGTGCAATTGATAAAGTTGGTAACACATCGTTTTCTAAATTATTACCCAATGAAGAAATAATGGGTAAAGAAATTGAAGATTTAGATGATAATGAAATGTTTCATCGAATACTTCATGAAAAAGGCTACCACCAAGCAATTCAAAGTTTGCAATCTAAATATGGTGAAAGCCAATGGAAAGGACATGAACTGCATAGTTTTCCACGCACTATGAGCAGACTATTTGATGGTACATTTGCTCATCAACAACAAGCCGCAGGTATCGGCTCAATATCTAATGATATACATGGTGCTGAAACTTTAGGTGCTAAGGGTAAGCAAAAGGCATCATTTATGACAAGAAATCATTTAGATACAATCGTACATTTTAATCCGACTGTTAATTTAGAAGGTGAAGATGGTATATTTACACCAGAAATTTCACAAAGTTATTCTGCTGGTATGCAAGAAGGCTTACCCGTTGGTGCTCCGTCACCTGTCAATAATTCAATTGCAGACACATTTGATTCTCATGCATATCATTCGGGCTACGAAGCAACACCGAGTGTTGGTGTTGAAATTACAGAAGACGGGCAAGTGATACCCGGAACAAATATTGAAACAGGCTTGTATCATAGCGTGCCAAAAGAATTATCGGAGATAGTGCATGGAAATGAAATGGTGAAACAAGTGTGGGATAACGCACCGCCTCCTCAATACAATGAATCCGCTCATCAAAGTATGGATTTAGATACATACGAAACACCGAGCGAAGATGTATATGCAGTAGGTAAAAGTGAAATGAGTGAACTTATTACCTCACTGTTAAACCCCGATGTGCTTTTAGAAAAGAAAGATGAAAGCACTTGGACACCACCAATTCGACCAATGCATAGAATATTTTCTTTAGATGACCTTGAGCATTTGCGTGGCTTTAGTGGTTCATGGGTTGTAAGTAAGTGGTATAGTGGTAAGAGAATTGTTATTGTAAAGAATGACGAAGGCATTACTGTGTATGATGAAAACGGGAAGAAAAAAGGTGTCAATAAGAAAACTATGGAATCCATAGAAGAGTTGAATAAAAAGAACTACACTATTGATGCTATTCTTGGCGATGAAGAATTAAATATTATTGACATTATCAATTATGACGATAATAATATATCCGACATGCAACTGTTTGAAAGGCTGAAAATTCTCCGTTCTCAATTTGACAGTCATGAAAGTGTCATTGTACCCGGTCCTCACGACACTAAAATGACAGATGACGAGGGGCTTGAAGAAGCAGTTAATTCACTAAAAGAAGAACACGATGTTATTCTCCTTCGTGATAATAAATCAACATACATGAAAGGTGAAAGAAGGCATCCTAAGTGGTTGTTGTATAGAGATACAAAAGATTTCAATTTCATTGTGCTTGACCGTAGGGGTAAAGGTCCATTCACATATCAATTAGGTGCTGGTCCTATACTCGACGGTGAAGGATTGGGTAACAGGGCAATAGAACATAAAGGACATTATTACATGGATGTAGGCACAGCCTTTAATCAACAAAAAGCATTCAAAGTCGGAGATATAGTGCGTGCATCTATTACAGGTGTAACGAAAAAGAATCGAAAAGAGCGACCTGTGTATAATATACAATTCAAAGAAATAGAAGGAGAAGGTGAGGGAGAAGGTGCGGCAAGCGTTGAATCACTTGATTTGCTAACCAAATCTTTTACACCTATTATAATGCCACACGATTTAGAAATAATAGATGATGAATTACTTATTCACATAAACGATGTTGATATTGTAAAATACAAGTTTGAGCAATTTGAGGATAATTGGTTTATTCATTCTCCCAAAAGTTCTCTTAGTGGTATTATGAAAAATGACTATCCTGTTGTACTATCTCAAAGTCTTATGCCGTTTTGGTCATCGGTAGCACCATTGATGATTAAAGGAATAGTAACTAAGAAAACCGAACTTGACATGCCTAAAAAGCCAACAGAAGAGCAAATGGAAGAAGAAAGTGCGGGTCTTATTGATGAAGATGATGAAAATAGATTGCTTAAACCCGAAACCAAAAAGAAAGCACTTGAACTCATTCTTCGTACTTTAGATACTATTAGTAAGGAAAAAATGACTTGGACAGGACCAAAGGGTTTGGGTATTGATGTAGGAACTCCGCAAGAATCTCCACGAGGACCGACCAAATTGACGGAAGAAGAAAATTTGCCCGATTTCGATGGTGAAAAAATAATTACTGATGAAAAGAAAGAGAAGAAAAACGAGCGACTAAATCACATTAAACTTCGTACAGACGAAAATGAAGAGATTTCTATAGACTATGACAATGAACAGCCAATTATTTCTCATTCATAAGCAGATATAAATACAAAAAGAGGGAAAGACCCCTTCAATGCTTTCTATAGAACAACCAGCATCGGGTATCACTCTCCTCAAGAGTGGCTCGGATTTGGTCGTTGCAGGTTATGCATCTGTTGAATTAGTTGATAAGCAAGGCGACCTTATTACTCGTAGTGCTTTGAATGATGCATTTAACAGTTTTATGAAAAGCGATAAATTCCGCAATGTACAATTGGCACACTCCAACATTCAAGTTGGAGAAGTAATTGACAATTACATTGATTCTAACGGCAGAATGTGGAAATCCGAAGTGGATGACACAGGTATGTTTGTCGTTGTCCAACTCCGCAATGATATTGAGAAGGCTCGTGAAGTAGCCGCCGAAATCCGCAAAGGAAACCTTCGTGGATTCTCTATTGGAGGTCAAGCCTTCAAAAGAGTACGAAGGTCCGATATGGAAAAAGGCGATTACCAAGAGATTTCAAAAATGGAGTTGCATGAGATAACGATTTGTGAAAAGGGAATTAACCCCGAAGCACAATTTCGTATTCTAAAGGAGGATAAAAGTATGACAGAAGAAACTGAACTAAACGATATTATGTCACGCCTTGAAGCACGATTGGATGCAATGGAGAAGGGAATCCCCCCTCAACTCCGTGAAGCCATTGAAGAAAAGAAAGGCAAAGGCAAAGAACAAGAAGAAAAGAAAGAAATGAAAGAGGATGATGACATGGAAAAAGGCGACGAATATAGTGATGTTATCTCAGCAGAATACCTATCGTGGATGGAAGACACTCTAAAATCCGCAGGTGTTGATACTGTTGCGGCACGAACACACTTTGACAACTTGGAAAAAGCACAACTCGGTGGATTCGACAACCCTGACTCAGTGGATGGTGCAGACTATTTCGCTGGACAGGTACGAGGCCGAGGACAAGAAAACGGTAGCCCATCAACAGGTGCTATCAACGCCGTTTCATCATCGGGTGGTAAAACACCTGCTGGTGCTCTCGGTCCTGTATCTATGTCAAAAGGCTACCTTAACGAAAGCAATGTAAGTGATGCTGATATTGAAGCCGCTTACGAAGTGTATAAGGCCGCCGCTATGGAACAGCATTTCCGAAACAACCTTGAATCTCAATTTGCAGGTCGTTTCAACAACGAAATGGAAATTGCAAAAGCACAACAAGCAAAGGCTCAATTTGACGCACGAGCACCACTCGCTGAGATTGTTAAGTCAATTGAAGCACTCTCGGAGCGTATTGACAACATTTCAACAGGTAGCACGACTATTCAAAAGTCTGCATCTGTTTCATCAATTAATGTTCCCTCCACTGAGGACTTAGGCAATATGGGTTGGGATGAAGTCCATGCCCTTGCAAGGAGGACTCTCCGAGGAGAATGAGGTGAATTAAATGGCAAGAGATTACATTAGAAACATTACAGACATGGAGCGATACTACTACGGAGCCGGCAACGCTATGGGCTACTCCTACTCCGGTAGCGAACTTCTCAAAGCAGACGCACCAATGCTTTCAACCACTGCTGGTACATACCAAGCAATCTATGGTCGAAAGGTTTGGTCACAATTGAACCAAGAGTTCAACGCATTTTCAATCCTACCAAAGCGACCTTGGGAGCGAAGTGGTTGGAGAGTTATTACTGCAAAGCCATCCTTCTCAGTTGGTGGCGGTGTTGCAGAAAACGCAACTCTTCCAGAAACAACTAAGCCAACCTTCCAACACATTGCCGCAAAGCCAAAAACTGTTGTCCACACATTCGACATGAGTGAAACAGCAATGTTCCTTTCCGACAAAGATGACGGTCTTGGCGACATTCGTGCAATCCTTAAGGAAGAAATGGGTAAGCACCACGCAGAACACATCAACCAAATGCTCACAACTGACAAAGCAACTGTCGCAGGTAACGACTTTGAATCACTTGACCGAGTAACAACAGGTGCATCTGCTTCCGCAAACGAAGACATTTACTCAATTGACCGAAGTGCAAACTCATGGTCACTTGCAGAACACAACCAAAACAGTGGTACAGACCGAAACCTTTCACTCGACCAACTTGACGACTTGTTCCAAAAGATTTGGACTCGTGGTGGAAATCCAAAGGTCATGCTTACAGGTTACGACACATTGATGCGACTACAACAACTCCTCCAAAGCCAACAGCGATTTATGGAAGAGAAGAGAGTTACACCTACCTACAACGGTGTCAAGGGTGTTCCGGGTATTGAAGCAGGTTTCATCGTTGCAACATACAACGGTATTCCAATCATCCCATCAAAGGATGTTCAAACCGACACACTCAGCCGTATCTATTATCTTGATACTGATTACTTGTACTTTAGTACAGCAATTCCAACACAATACTTTGAAAGTGGTATTGAAACAGGCGACCCATTCGCTATCAACCGTCTTGGACAAGAAGGTATGTACCGAACAATGGGCGAATTGTGGACAACTTTCTTCGGAGGTCATGGTTCAGTTCGTGACCTTAAGTGAGGTTGGAGAATTTAACATAGAGGTGAAAAATTATGGCAAACGAATTAACAGCAACAGCAAGCGGAAGTGCAACAGTAACAGTATTGGGTGCATGGGAACTTCGAGCAGGTTCTCACGACACAACAGAATGGCTTGACGGAGCAAAAGATGTCACCTACCCCGGTGGTGGACCAGACACTTTTTCGGCTTCTAACAGTGATGGAGCAAACGGCTACGATGCCGCACCAAAGATGGCTCTCCTTAGCATTACAACAGACAGTGGTAGTGCGGCAGTTACTTTGGCAGGTGGAATCTCAGCAGTTTTGACTACTACAGGAGCACAAACAACAGGTACGGCGGCGGCATTCAAACTCGCAACAAGCGGTTTGGTCATTACTTTGACAGGTGCTACTGCTGAAACATACCATGTTATTGTAATGTACAACTGAGGGTTTTAAGTGCCTACAGTAACTTTCATCGGGCCTTTTTATTTGAGAAGGCGAGCCGATAGAGCGGGTCAATGGATTCGTGGTGAAACCGAGGAAGTTACTCAAGAGTGGTTAAACGAGTGGCGACACAGACTACCAGCAAAACACTTTAACATTGAGGGCGATGAAGGAGTCACTATTGACAGTGGCAATGACGGCATTCCCGATGATGGTTGGTCAAGAAAGGACATTGTACAATGGCTTGATGACAATGGTGTGGAGCGAGGTAACGGTTATCTTACAAAGACAGCCGCACTCACACTCGTACAGGCACATTTAAATCCTACAGATGATACAGAAGAAATAACAGAATGAGGTGAAAAGCATGGCAAATGTAATTACATATGATAACAGACTAACAGTTTTTGGCGATAGAGTTGTCTTAACAGGCACTTACGATTCGGGAACAACCGCAATTGATTTTAGCGACTTTTTGAGTGAAGTTGATGCAGTATTATTGACACCAACAGCCGCTCCCGGTTCAGCAGACCCATTTCACATAAATGCGGCTGGTACAGGAATAACTTTAACGGGTCCGGGTGCATCAGCAAATGGACAGTTTCTTGCAATTGGTCGTCGCTCGTGAGGTGATACCTCATGGTTGCACTAAGCAAAATTGCAGTGAAAGTGTTTGGACCTTACTCTCCAAAAGAGTTTAGCGACCTTACGACACTCAACACTACCATCAGTACGGCGGTTCAATCAATCGCTGATGCGAGTGCAAACAACTCAGTTATTGATACTGAGGTATTTTCCGTTTTGGGAAATATGTTTGTCATGGTCACTTACCAAATCGCTTGAGGTGATTGGGTAACATGGGCTTCGATGTTCGCAACATTGACCTTAGCGATATTGTGCGTGGGTCAAAGCAAGGCACGAAGGCTGACTATCAGTACGGCGGCGATGTCGTCGCTAAACCCGAAAAGCCACTTGAGGGCGTAACAAGAGCACAACGAAGTCGCAACCGTGATATAGGTGATATACTTAACATCGGTGCAGGTACACGCTGTAAGCATTGTGGGTTTCTCCACTTCTTATGGCGTGCTACATGCGGTGCGTGCGAAAAACCTATGGATTACAATTTAGGACATCGAGATGAAAGCAAGAGGTTGTAGGTATGAAAATTTTAATTAAAGCAATGAAACCACATCGTCAAAAAATCTTGACCGAAAGCGGTGAAGAAATGAGATTACAACAATGGGCAAACAAAAAGGCCGCAGAAGCACTACGAGGAGCGGGTGGTGATGTACAGGGTGAGCAGTTTCAACAAGCAAGGGATGCACTCATGCGAGAAGCCGTAGCCAACCCCGATGCTCACGGCCTTAAATTTATGAATGAGCGTATGCCATTTGAGGGTCAATCCTTAGAAGAATCGTTGAGCGAACCCGATATTGAGAGCGAGCAAGGAGCAGTTAAAGGACCAGAAGAAGGACCGGATGAATGGATGGGGGATGAATCTCCCGAACATTTTGAAAATGTAAGAGAAAAAGAAGGTGTCAAACAATTTTTACAACAAAGAGGAAAAGACCTTTTTGATGAGCAAGGCAAACTTCGCCAAACGCTTTCGCAAGAAAGTGATGAAGAAGAGGAAGATGATTTTGATGAAGATGCCGCCGCAGAACACATGCGGCGTATCATGACCTCTCGTGATATTGCTATGCGTGATGCTTGGAGTGTATTAAAGCAAGAGCCGTATGAACAGTGAGGGGGGTTTGATGTATGCCAATAGTGTTCAGCCCCGGTGAGCCGGAAACTCGACCACTATACCCCGACGAAGTAGTGTACACAACCGCACAAAAAGTTGCAGACCTTCTTGATATTGGACCGCAAGATGCAATTCTTATGAGTGCTGATGCCGACACAGATGCAGTATATATTACAGGAAATGAATTTCGCCAAGTAGGTTTTAGCGTTGGCGACAAAATTAGAGTCTATAGCGACGCTGACCCGTTTGGTGAGGATGATTTAGAAATCACCGCTATTGGAAGGGGGGCTGGTGGCAAATCCGCTCATGTTAAACTTACCTTTAGTGGTGCAACACTTACTGCATCCGATTATGAAGTGGCAGATAATGGATATGTGCAAAACACTGCATCATTCACAAATGGTCGTGTTCGTGGAATGACAAAAGCCAAAGTGGAACATGTTATTCTCAAGATGCAAGACCGTATTGATAATCTCACACGCAACGCTTGGCGACCATATCTCGTTGCCGCAGAATACATCAATTTTGATACTTACAAGCCGTACCGACGACGATACTATACCGACTATGTAGGTACAAGCCCACTGTTATTTCGTAATGTACAACAAATGCTCCGCATTGAACTTTGGCAGGGTGATGACTACCGTGAAATTGCGGCGGCGGAGGCTCGACTTAAATTCAATGATGTGTCAAACCTTTCTTCTGCGAGTGTATATATTTCACCGGGAAACGGTAGCGTAGCCACACTTTCTCAAGGTACAGGCACAGGACAATGGCGTGATGACTTTGATGCCACCACCGTCGCTCAAAATTTTGCAGACCTCATTAATAAAGAGGACAGGGTAAGCAAAGCGGCGGTTAATTTTAGTCCTACATTTACTCTTGAAGGTTCAACATCGAATGTAGCCGTGAACAATGAATTCCTTGCATCTGCTAATGCAGACTACGGTACAGGAATAGTCAAACTCACATCTATGCGAGCCGTCAAAGCAGGTGAAGTTTGTAGCATTGTTTCAAGCACAAGCGACATTGAAATCTCACAAACTCAATTAGCAACAACTACGGCATCAAGTGAAGATACCGGAACAATTACTGTAGCCGACACAACCAACTTTGTAAATGCAGGTGTTGCTACAGATGGCACGAATGTATTTCGATATACGGGTAAAACGGCTACAACTTTTACGGGTTGCGTGGCTGTATCGGGTAGCCTCCCATCGAGCGGAACAATTACTCAGCATAGTTTTCTTGTTGATTTACAAGGAGGGTCAAGCAGTGGTGATAATGCTCGACTTCGTGATTGGTGGCTTGACCATGAGCAAGGTATTGTGTACTTCAACAACTCCTACCCGTTCTTTGAATGGAACGCTATCAAGGTTGCATACATTTACGGCGAGCGATATGTTGAGAAAGCCATCGAAGATATATGCACAAAAATGGTAGCCATTGAATTGCTTATGGCAGATGACCGCAGTGTGCTTATTCCCGAAGGAACTCAAAACATTGACCTTGCAAGCAAGGTGCAACTATACCAAGCCGAGATTGAAAGAACACTACCAAAGTATGTTGAATTGGTGGTGTTTGAATGAATGTTCGTGATTTTGAGCGTCAAGGTAAAGACATCAATTTTCGCTTAGGCGAAGAGATTTTTAAAAAAGATAAGGTCAAGCAACAGGAATTTAAAGACCATTTTACCTCTTATCCCCCTGCTTTTCGTGAACAAATGGAAAGAATTGAGGCGGGGGCTAAGGGTTTTACCATTCAAGACGGCTATCCTGTGAACAATCAATCGGGAGAACCAGCAAGTGAAATGGAATATAATAGCATTCAACAAGCAACAGATAAAGCCATGTTACGACAAAATCCCGAAATAGAGCGTAACAATTTACGCTACGAAAATGGTTTTTTCATACCACTTGACTACAAGAAATTGATGGAGAAGGAGCGATAATCATGACAGCCACATGGACAGAAGGTTTGGATGTCATTATTGGCTTGTTCAAAAACGATTGGAACAGGGGCAACACGAGTAATTATCGCCCCGTTGTTATTGATATTGCTGACACTACAGCCGAGCAAGGTAAGCGTCTTGACCTCGACAAACATGACTATGTTCTTGTTTATGAAACGGCTCACAATGAAGAAGCACCCGAACTGTTTTACGACTTTGTAACGACACGCATAAATATTACAGTTGATGTCCGAACTACAAAGGGGCGTAAGCATTTACAGGCTCTTGAGAACGAAGTGCGGAGGGTGATACATACCAAGAGAAAAGGTGACGGTACAAACTTTGACCGCCTCGTATTCAAAACAAGAACGGATTTGAGTGACCGAAGCAAATTTCTTTTTCGTATGACATTCCAAATTGAAGTAGTAATATTAGCAGAACTAATTCCATAGGTGAAAAAACATGCCATCAACAGTGTATAAGGGAGATTTAGCAGAAGTATCATTTGGAGCGGAGGGTGGTTTAACCATTAACGCAAGTACAGATGCAAACATAACTACAGTAACCGATTCTAACGCAGATTTCACAAAAATCACATTTACCGTCGTAGGTTTACCAGCCGCATCAATTTTAGCCTCTAACAAACTAAAATATCCAACAAATATGTTAGTTGGTTCACAACTAAAATTTACAGATACAGCAAGCCAACTTGACAATTCTTCCGATACCGATGGAGTTTTTACTATTGTTTCAAATGATAACACTGACTTACGAATAACACCTGCTATGAAATCAACTGATTTAACAGCAAACAATGATTCGGGTTTAAGTATTCACATTCTTCCTTACAAAACTCCTCCTATGGACAATGGCATGACACATGCCGCTAATAGTGAATCAGTTCTTACAGACCAATTTTTAGGAATTGCTAACGCTATTACCCTACCCGAAACAAAAGTGGATTTGAAGCGATTCCATGTTGTCGGTCTTGGTCGAGATACATCGGTGCAAGTACCCGGTAAAATGATTACTGAGGGAGGTTCTTTTGAAGTGGCTATGCACAGTGCAAGATGGTTAAAATATTGTCTTGGTGGTGAAGTGATTAAAGACGGTACTACATCAACTGTTAGCAATTTTTTAAATGCTGATGCAGTAGCAGGTCAATCATTTATTGTGGTCACAAGTGCATCGGCATTTACAGTAGGTAATTTTGTTGAAATTGATGCAAAAGCAAGTGATGACGATATACCCATTGTTACAGTACATGAAGCGGATGGGGGATTATGGGATGGGTCATTTGATGACTTAGTATTTGATACTGCTTCTCCTACAGAAGTACGAAGAATAGTTGCTATACATGGAAATAAATTATTTTTAGATGAACCTTTGACTTTTAATCATTCCAATGATAGCGGTGCTACTACTGTAAAACAAAGAGATTATGCTACACCGAATACTAATCCACCAGCGATAAGTTCAGCAGGGGTTATTACAAACTCGGTTACACATCTTTTATTTACACATACATATCAACCATCGTTTAGTCTTGAAGTATCACATAGAAGAAGAAATATAGATACTGATGAAGGTGCTACAGATGGAGGGGCTTTAGATTCTAAAGAATTAACTCGTGTATTCCGTGGATGTAAAGTAACTGATTTTACACTCACCACTGATAACGATGCCGCACTTCGATTAGCAGTGAACTTTAATGCCGCTTTGTGCTATACAGACACAGGAAGATTGGAAGGTGGGTCATCAAAATACGCATCTCATAGAATGTTTGACGATACTGCGAATACAACTACAAATAGATTAGTTGCTGGTATTGGAGTAAAAACTCAAAAACCGTTTATGTTTTACAACGGTACAATCAATTTAGCAGGTGTTCAAGTAGCACAAGTGCTTAACTTTAATCTTACAGGCCAACTTGGTATGCAAGGCTTCCATGTTATCAATGGTCAAAGTAGTCAAAACATAAGTGGTACTTCACAAGTTCCTTTTGGTGGTTCACGAAACACTTCTCTTATGGTTGAAGGACAAACAACATACGAAGCAACAATGGAAATTGTTGTTGATGACCCTTTGTTTTATCATAAAATGAGGTCTGCTCAAGACTTTAGTACAAACGGTGATGGTAGTGCAGATAACCGAATTGTTGTTAATTTTGAGAAAACTACCACGAGTGGTAGCAACCATACTGAACGCATAATGATAATTATTGACGATTACATTATTGTTGAAGCACCTCTTCAAATACCAGAAGATAAAGGTGCTGTAAAATCAACTCTCAAAATTATGCCTAAAACAATTAAAGTAATAGCAAGAGATACTATTCTAAAATATTGAGGTGTAAAAATGAAGTCATCTTTACAAAAATACCGCCGACTTGGAGTGGAAGGTTATGCTCGTTGGTTGTGCGACGCTAACGGTGTTGAATACACTGAGGATATGGCGAGCATGACTGATAACCACGCTTTGCACTTCCACATTGAAGCATTGTTAAAACCTAAAGAAGAGCCTAATCCACTTGTACAAGAAGAAGAGGTAAATCCATTCCCTGTTGAAATACAGCAATATGATTCACTTACAGTTGCAGAATTGCGAGAACTATGTAAAGAGCGAGAATTGCCTGTTTATGGCACAAAAGCAGAAATTGTTTTCCGCTTAAAGCAACATGATGATGGTATTATTCCCGAAGAAACACCCGAAAGCCCTGCCGAAGAGGTAGCCCTTGAAGGTGATTCGGAAGCCCCTGCCGAAGAGGTAGCCGCATCCATTGGAGAGGAAAATAATGACGAACAAGAAAGTAGTAACGAACAAGAACCTGTTATTGAAAACGAATGAAACGACAATGCATCATGTTAGGGTGAACCCCGACGACGAAGATGAAGTCATGGAAGTATGGGTACGAGATATTTCATTTCTCGACATACAAGCCGCCGCACAACATATGATTCGCATAGAAAAAGGTGATGTGCAACTTGACTTGGCTGGCTATTGGAATTTCGCATTCTCCAATTGGATTACAAACACAAACCCAAAACTCACAACAAACGAACTCCTTGAACTTAAAGGATATGTAGGCGAACAAATCTGTAAAGTGTTGCCTCAACCAACAGAATTGGCGGAGGCTATGCAAGGGGGGTTTATCAAGAAGAACGGGTGAGGGTGGAGGAGTTTCTAAAGAAAGATAAATTCGATAGTGAGCAAGACTTGGCGACTCAAATAGAATTATGGGCGTACATTATAGCAAAACACTATGGAATATCTCTCGCAGAAACTTATTCAATGCCCCCTCATTTGTTCAAACAATCGCTCGTTTGGGCATTGACAATAACAGAAGAAAATAATAGAGAGATAGAGCGTAAGAAACAACAGGCGAAGGCAGGGGATAGAGAAACAGTATCGTTGGATTATTCGTTTTTAGATTGGGAGTGAAAATATGTCATTATTAGCAATGCTTGGTAGTATGTCGGGTCTTGTTTCGGGCATTGGACCGGGTTTCAAATCCGCAGGGAAAATGGCAATTGATGCTTTCAAAAATTTATGGGAATGGGTTGATAACAATTTAATTCAGCCATTTAGAGATTTTTTCGATTGGATGGGCGGTGCTTGGGATGGTATAAAAGAAGCCGGCTCAACGAGTTTTCAAGCGATATGGGATTTCATTGACTCAGTTTTGATACAACCGTTTGTATCTTTTATTGAATTGTTTTCTTGGGAAAACATCAAAACTGCGGGAGAAGTTACATTTGATGCTATTTGGGCTGTGATAGATACATTATTGATACAGCCTTTTAATTCTTTTATCGGTCTTTTTTCTTGGGAAAACATCAAAACTGCGGGAGAAGTTACATTTAACGCTTTATGGTCTGTAATTGATACTATTTTTATAAAACCGTGGAAAATGTTTTTTGGTTGGTTTGAAACTATATGGAAAGTCATATATGACGGAGCGGTATTTGTTTTTGAATCGGCTTGGAAATTTATTGATTTTATTTTCATATCACCGATTAAAGCAACATTAGATTGGTTGTCATCGGCTTGGGATTCTGTTTATGATGGAGTAACGGGAGCATTTTCGTCTGCATGGGGTTTTGTTAAAGATAATTTTATTTCTCCTATTTTTAATTTTATTGACAATTTATCATTTGATAGTATTCTTAATGGTATATCAAATGCTTTTACTTCGGCTTGGAATTTTATTTCGGGTATAGGCACAGACATAAAAAACATGTTTGTATCATTGGGTACAGATTTAGCAGGTGTATTGAAGTCGCCAATCAACGGTTTTATCGGGGCTGTGAATAGTTTATTTGCGTCATTTAAATTTTCTAAAACAATTGATTTGCCGGGTCTTGACCCATTTACCGTAGGATTTGATTTATCGGATTGGAATATACCTATGCTTGCCAAAGGTGGTATAGTAACAAAACCTACGCTTGCTATGATAGGTGAAGGTGGAGGGCCAGAAGCAGTTATACCGTTAGATAAAGCGGGAGGTATGGGTACTCAAAACTTCAACATTACTGTAAATGCGAGTGGTATAACAGACCGTACTGATAAGCGTACACTTGCTCGTGAGATTGGCAACATGATTCAACAAGAGATGGCTCGTAATATCGGTGGTACTACAATGCGAGGTAGGTACTGATGGGAACGCCAATATTTCTAATTCGTAACGATGGGGGCAAAATACCCCTTATGGCTACAACACTTACAATGAATGTTGATAGAAATATTGTGGCGTTACCTATGCCTTTCTTTGGAGGTGCTCGATTTGCATTTGACCTTAATTTGCCTAAATCACTTATCACAATTGAAGGAGTTATGAGTGATGATGATATATTGAATATTGGAAGTTTTCAAGCCGAAGCAACATCTATTATTGATTTTTCAAGAACTATGAGTTCTAATCAAAATGAACAATTTGTTACTGATGAAAACATTAACGCTATTATAGAAGGACACGCCTTAGATACGGTTGGTGATGCTGATTATGCTATTAAATTAACAGATACTCTTTATGTATGGTTAGTACAACATTCAACTGTAGCGTATGGATTATCGGGTAGTCGTTATTTTATTCGTGTACATAATGGTACTTCAAAATCGAGTGCTTTGCAAATAGCAACAAATTTGAAAGACTTAATTACAACTTATACAAGTACATTTAATTTAACGGCTTCATTGATTGATTCACCTATATCTGGTGAAACTAATACGGCTGTGTATCTTACAAGAGTAAATCAAGGTAAGGCTGGAAACAATCATCCATCATGGGATAATTGGGCTAATGCTACACCGCTAAAACCATATCATACTCAATTTTCTGGTGGTGTAAATGCATCAAGCGTTGAAAATAAAAGTGCAGGTGATAAGGTGGCTGAATTATTCGCCGTACTTAACAACAGTAACAACGGCGGCGGAGGAGCGGCTACTATTGGGTTGTTAGGTGCTGGTGCTTTTGCGGCTGGTACTGTCGCTACGGGCGGAGCGGCGGCGGTTTTGTTAGCAGGTGGGGCGGCTACTGCTGTAGGTAGTGTTGCTCTTTTAGATTACAAATACGGAGATTATATTATTGGTATTCAAATTCCGTTTAAATCAAACAAAAATAGTAATTCATCATTATTTTATATGCCTACAGGTTCATTTAAAGGAACACCCGATAAAACTGCTGATAATGCTTTACCTGTAGGTACAAAATTTTCAGCATATAATGGAGAATATACGGGAATAAAGGGGGCAATAGCAAACGCTACATTTGTCCAACTTGGCGGTGAGCCTCTTTTTAGTTACACAATTAACTTCATACCGATTGATTGGATATTCTAAGGTGATACAATGGTTGCAATCGGAAGAAGCAGTAACGCTATGTTTTTCGATGGCGTAAGTGATTCCGTCATTATCCCACAAGGCCGTTTTACAAGTACAGGAGTTGAAAACAAAGATGGTCATAAGTTGATGACAAAAACACTTCAAGGAAGAGGAGATATTGTATCAATTAACGATAAAAGCATGAGTGATTTTATCATTGAAACTTGGATTGTACCCGATTGCGGTGGTGTTGTAGCACATCGTGAAGGTCAATTTACTCTTGAATTTGGTACTGTTGATACACCCGGCCCTGCTGTATTTACTTTAAATGTTGAATCAACTCAAGGTCCGTCTTATGTACGACTTGCTACTGCAAAAGATGACACAACTCGATGGAATGGAATAGTTTATCCTCAACAGAATTATGATGGCATACATGATTCATACAATCGTTATGATACAGGTACATACGGTGAGGCTACAAATCTTAATTTTAAAAGCCGACCACTTTATCATGTAGTTGCGGGTATTAATAAAAGAAAAGTGTTTCTTGCGGTAAATGGTGAAATTGTATCACAACAAGACATTGCCGAAGGAGTGCGTATGGCACGCTCGACAAGTCCTGTATATCTCGGTGGAAAAGGCGGAGAGTTTCGTGGGGCTATTGAGTCAATTCACTTTTCTAATGAATTTGATGAAAATATGCTTCAACCAAATATGCCCGTAATAGGTCAAACAACAACAGGTATGTTTAGGTTTGAAGAACCTCTTGACATAGTGGAAAACACCTACGATTTCACAGCGTATGGTTCTGCTGGTGGAACAACTATTACGGTTTCAACAACGATTGCACAATCTCTTATTGAGCGTTTAACGGGTAAATCTTACGATTCAGCCAATCCAACAACAAATTTTCTCGCATCACCTTACAGCATGGGGAACTACAAAGTTGTGGACTATTACACTACACCCGCTACTCCAACAACTTTAGCAATTGCTCATACTCCATACAACTTACTTATCAATCCCGGTGCTATTAATCGTAATACACAAAAGCCGAATCAAAAACCTCCCGAAAGAGTTCGATTGCATAGTATCAATGGTAGCACAGGGGTCATTACAGTATCAAGCATACATGTTGATTTTGTTAATGGAACGGGTGGATTAAGAGGGGTATTGCACCCAAGAACAACAGATGTTGATAATTACTTTGTTGTCGTAGGTGCAGATTTACTTATTGATAATGGTACAGGTAAGCCATATCAACCGCCTCACTACGGCACTCAAATATTTGACAAAACAGGACAAATGATTATTGATGAAAGTATTCGCACAAATCACGGTTTGGTGTATTCATCACGCATGGCTACAACCACAAACGACCCTAACAATCCGTTTGCAGTAGTATGGGATTCTTCTATTGATGAATTGTTTCAAGTTGGACATAGTGGAAGGCATACCTTTTCTCATATCGTAGGGCATGAATACATGAGAAAATATCCAAAACCAACAGAATTAACGATTGACCAACAAGTTGATGGTTCTGCTGATATTGTACAAATGGCTTATGATTCAAGCACACGAAATTTAGATGAAATGTTTGTGATGAATTCACTTATTGATTTTTATGCCGAAACGATTGAAGCACCAATAGTTCGTGTTGATAACACATCGAGCGTTACTTCAATTAAACATAATGGACTACCAACAAGTGTAAGAGAACTTATTGCAATCGGTGGAAGTGGTTTTAATTATTCACCATTTATACTGAAAGGCCCTGTTCCCGATGCGGGTAATATCAATGAAGATTCAAGGTTGTATCACCTTGTACCCGAAAATGAAAGTCGCATTGCGTTGCTCCATGTACCCGATTTGAAAACAAGCCATAATCTTGCACCATTTGTTGAAATACATTACAACGCTATTGACTTAACAGGAGCGAGCATGGGTCTTTCAGTACCTATGTTGATGGTCGAAAAAACTGTACCTGCTGGCTCTTTTGATTTGGGTGGAGGTACAACTGTCCTTAATGTTATCACATCCGACCTTGCTAACACGACTTTGTATTCTGCTGGCGGTGTTATACATATTGCAAATTCAATTAGTGGATATGGAAGTCTAATGCAAGAATCTCATACCATGATTGGTGATAATACGGGAGGGCAAGACAATGATGTTGAACTTGATTACAGTCGAACCCCCGCTCTTTATACGCCTGTAAGTAATGTCAATGCCGACCCCGCTTCACCACCTAAAGCCATTAAAAGTTCTCATAATACAAATTCTCATGAGTCGGTATATCATCGTCTTTGTATTGAAGCAAGTACAAATAAAACAAATAATGTGTATATTACATCGGGTCAAAAAGAAACATTACAACCCATAGAAGAAAAATCCGCTACAGGTGAATTTGATATTGGCCCTACATCGTGCTCATCACAAATTTTTGAAATGTTCAACATCATTGACAATGTAATCATCACAGACGAAGCGGGTATTTTTGGTAAAATTTTCGTACAGCCTTCAAATAAATTAAGGAGTAATCAACTTTCAAACATACGAGTTTTGGGCGACGGTGATGAGCCAAACATCGCAAGCATACTTTTCTTGATGAGCAGGGCAAGGGTACGGGGTGTAGGAAAGCAAGAAAACCCCGAATCAAACACAAGCACCGTAGTCGTTACTGCTACAGGCATTGCTGACAGTTTCGTAAATGAGAATGTATCAGTCGTAGGCAGTGGCTCGCCCGACTCTCACATTGTAAAAGAGATAGAGCCAAACTCACCTGTTGTAACAGTTACACTTGGCGGAGCGGGGCAGGGAGCAATCAACACCAAGCCCACCTTCGACCCAAGCCCGTTGATGCGATTACCCGGTTCGACAAGGCGTAATTGCGTAACGCAAGCCGTAGGTGTAACGGCTACATCACTAAGCGTAAAACCGTTGAACAACGGTAGCCCCGACCTCAAATCTTGGGGTACAATTTGTTTTCCTAAAGTTGGCCGTATCTATCTTGAAGATGGGTCAAGTGCAGAATACAGCGATAAAATTGGAGCAGGTTTCTTTTTCGACAACACTGATGCAATCAAAGATAGAAAATACTTAGACGCTAACGGTGTAGCCTATTCCACATTTTTTGATTGGTGCAACGCCACGACTATCATCAATCAATCGTCAAGCGGCGATTATCCAACTTCTGTTTTCATATCGAATGATGGCGATTTTGGTAATGAAAACATGGCTCAAGATGGTAGTACCGTCAATGACCGAATGTTTCAAGCGATGGACACCGTATCACATGATTACCAACTTGGCACGCAGTTCGCAAGCACTCGTGCTATGGTTGAGATACCTGTATTTCCGCAACAATTTTTCGACCATACAGAAGAGGGTATTTTTCCGGGTCCAGATAACAGTATGAAATTGCATGTTGATGCTACATACACCGCTCATACTTGGAACGCTTCGCCTGTAGGAAGGCGTGCTGATGATAAAGAGGCGGCGGATAAATTAGTCAATTCAGCCTATACTTACATCAAAGAGAACAAAAATTACATACAATCCGCAACTATTACTCGTGTCGAATATGTAAGTGGAAGTAATGAGTGGCGTGTTTATGTGTCACATCCATCCATGTTTCCTTCTGCTTTGACAGGTTCAACATACGGAAATATGACACTATTTAGAAAATTAGTAAGAGTATTTTTAGATTCGGGTGATTGGACTGTATATGACAATGACCCTACAACAGATGGTTACATTGCTATACCCGATGAATCTGGAAGTAGTACATATCATGGTGGCATGAGTGCAGATTTTTTGATTAACGCTACAGTTGGGGCAAAAATACATATGGGAGTCGGTATTCTAAACGAAACACTTGTTCCTTTATCATCGGATTCGGGTACGCCTTCTTCGGATTATGAGGCTCGCTCACCGTTTTACTATGATACGGCTGATGTTAAAACACAAGGCGGAAATCTTGACTACGGCCTTCGACAATATGTAAGTGCTGTTGAATTCAAAGCAGGGCCATTAGTCAATCCTCACGCACCAAGAACAGTAACAGGTCGTGCTAAATCTAAGATTGTTGATGCTCCTACCGATAGTAGTCGAACCGTCACGCTTGTACTTGAAGATGGCTCATTGTTCCCCGATGTACCCCATTCAAGAGATAGTTCTTACAACATAGTGTATGAGGAAGGCGACCTTGTATTTGTCGGTGAAATACTTCTCGATACGCCTATTGAAGTGTATTATTTGGGCAACGAATATGGTAATGATGCTGATGAAAATACAATAAAAGTCTATATTCCAACAGGAACATCTTATACGATTAACGATTTTATTGGAGCAGAATTTGTTCTCAAGCGTGCAGGTCATGCCCTCAATGTCATTTCCGACCCTGCTAATGCTTCTGCTAACGAAAAAAGCGTGGCAACATTCCGACCTTCCGCTACAGAAGATTGGACATACGGAGCATCATACAGTGCGGGATTTACGACTACATTAACAATATCACCCGCCACCGCTAACCGTTTAGCCCATGCAAATACGATTGGACTGAATATACGAAAAGGCGATAAAATATTTGTTGATACAGGTAGTGCGATAAATTATGTCGGTGAAGTATCTGCTTTAAAATCGAATATTATTACAGGTAGTAGTGTAATTACTCTCACTGCTAACAATGTATCAGCAATTACAAGTGGACAACATATACGAATAGGAGCAGGTAGCGTCGTACAAGACGATACAGAAGCATTACTCAACCGTTCATGGTATTATCCATACGCTCAAGGTGGATTGAGAAATGGCGATACTGTATGGATGAACATGACACTCAATAACCCTCATGCAGTTGAGGGATTATTTGCAAAAAGTCGTGGCGTGTTTAACGAAGCACATGTTTGGAAAGGATTCAATGGAGGGCGGGGTACACTTACTCAACGACCAAGAGATTCTATACCACTTGAGAATTTTCTCATTGGTAATTCTTGTCTTGAAACAGCACAAAATTTTGCACAACATGTCAATAAAACGGTGGAAATGAATTACGAATCAATGGGTCTTGATGCTTCTCAAGCCCCAACTGTAGCCTACATAGACCCGTATCTTTCAACCGATGGTCATGCTCGTGTTCTTTTGTACGATGTAGCACATGACCGTGAGTTCATTGCATTCCATGACTTGCATATGCAAGTGCAATCGAGTGCTGAAACACCGGGTGTTGGGTATGGTCGTTACATTACTTACGATGGTGGCACAACCAAACTTGACAAATTTTTAATCGGTACAAATGGTGGTGCTCCACATTATTTCACAACTCAAATAGATGTAGCAAATGGTTTTCCAACAGAAAACAAATTTATGCGTGCCACTCAACAATCAAAGTTTATTGAAAGTGCGTATGCACATAATATCGCTAATACAATATCAAATGACCTTAGAGATTATTCAACAAGTTCTCAAACAAAATACACAACGAGTAATCCCTTTACGGGTTACAATCCTCATTTGATGGGTAAAGGACATGGACACTTTGTTCACACAGGGTTGTTCCATGAAGAAACTTCATACACACATACGATAGGAGATAGTGTACTACCACGAGTACAACCTGCCGTAGCGTCGCTATATTGGGCAAATCAATCACATAAATTAACGAGAAAAGAAAACATAGGTAATCCTTTGAGTAAAGCATTAAAGAGAGAGCGATTAAAAATCAGTGGTGCTACAATAAAAGACTCAAGCACACTATTCGATACACCCGATGGTACTCGTGTTATTTCAGCGTTTCTTTGTTTGAAAGGTAAAAGAACTGTCGAACTTGATTTAACTGACCACGAAGAATCAAGACTCAATCATTTAGACCATTGGACTCAAATGGACTTTGTAAGAAGAATGACGGTTGATTTGGGTGAGGTAGGAGTCAAAGAAGGTGTTACTGATATTGAAGCGGCGGCAAGAGAAATTGTTCGTCTTATCAATCAAGGTGGTGCTCCAAATGGTCGCACACATGCTCGTCGCCCATCTCAACAATATCCCGGTGAAAGTGAAAGACTCGACCTTACAAGAATCGGTGTTCGTCAAGACATTGCAGACGAAAACAAAGACCCAACATCATCTCATATCAATGCTGATTTTGCCGCTACGGGTTCAACGCACGACCCCGCACCATTTTGGTACACTGATATAGCATTTGATACACACGATAGAGGTAGCCACATGGGTTACATTAGAGCACATATTGGCCGTGTTGTTGAAGATATTAACGGGGTTGAGGGTTATTCCATTATTATTCACTCCACTATTCCCGGTGCTTCGGGTCGTAATTTCTGCGTTTGGCTTGATAACAGTAAAGGTCAATCGGAATATCAACCTCAATTTTTGATTGGACATGGTGGCCGATTTCGTAACTTTTGGGCTTTCCAAGATGAAGTGCTTGGAGAAAATATGCACCCCGCACCTCTCCCTTTAAACAAACACGGCAGACCGTTTGCACCAATAACAACTCTTCGTGAGTATGTTTTGCAAGAAAATCCCGATGAAGATTTCACAAGTAATCACGATGTCGGTGTAAGAAGAGATGATGTATCAAATCCAAAGCAAAGAAATATTTCTGCTCACATTGGCGGCATATCAAACAACACCGTGAACGATGAATCGTTTGAAACGCAAAGCCCATCTGTATCACTTGTAAAAGGATTGAGAGCAGGTAAGCGTGCTACTGCACGAATAAACTTTGGTGGATTGGTCGCAAGCGGTGTACCCGGTTTTTCACCCGTTGCTGGCAAATACGGTATGGGAAGAAAAGGAAGTACAGAATTCGATAAAAGATATGGTGAAGCAATTAAGAAAGGCGATGTAACTCCAACCGCACTAACATCATATAGTGGTCATGTGAAATCGGGTGAAGTGGTTGAAGATGCCATAGGTGCTACACCTTTGTACGGGTTTAGATTTACCGACCATCGAGGGCAAGGTTACGGTGTTCGATATATTTACAGACAAATGGATGTCAATTTTGCTAATGAATTGACAACCATTCCATCAACTTTAGACGAAGAAGTGTGCATATTTTTTGATGACAAAGATGTGGCACAAGGTGGTTTTACTATTGGACAACATATGCTTGGATTTGGAGATGCTACAGGCCGTTTAGACATTGGTAATTTGATGAATGAAAATTCATGGCGTGGCAATCAATGGAACGGTGTATATGCACCAGATAGCGGAAATGATTGTTCGATAAGTTGGGATGCTTCCGAATCCACCTTAACAGTTCAATTAGGTGCTCCATTTGATACAGGAAGTTTTTTTACAAGACACCCCGATATTTTAGGATATTTAGGTTTCCCTAAAAATAACGGAGTTATACAAATTACAGACCCGTTTAATAATGCTTCTCCCGCACCTGTATTATACGGTTCAGTTGGTAATGTTGTTTCTTATGAAGGAAGAAGCCAAAATAATGTTACAGGCACACACATCTTCTATGGAGTACAAGGAACTCCATTCACGGTTTCACATACTCTCGCAAGCCTTGGTGCTACAACATTAACTGCGGGAACGGGTAGTCAAACTATCTTCGGGGGTATAGACCGCATTATCAAAGCCCTTATTTCTCCAAGAATAAATTGGACAACTTTAGTTACTGATGAATTGATTGCGGCAGTAACGGCTGAGGCAATTAATCTTGCTAATCCAAATGTCGAGGAAGGTGTATCATTTGATTGTCGAAGTATGTACGCCGCAGATGGTCGAACATTTGGAGAATGGGGTGTATCGGCAGACGCTATCAAGATAAGAGCACATAATACTGAGCGTAAGGCAAGACCTTTATCCAAAATGTTTCGTGCTACATTGCACAAAGATTTAGGCATTGAAGCCGCTCACACAGAATTTGGCATTTATATAAATTTAGACACTAAAAATAATAAATTTTCAACTTCTCTTTTGACTCCTTTGGAATACAGACCATCAACTGATGCTAAAATAGAAAATAGTTACAAAATAGATTGCGGTTATGTACCCAAAACTGTATTACAAATTCAAACAATAGGGCGTGGTTATCACACAAATACACCTACGCCAATTCTTGTTGATTCATACAATGACCCTGTAAATACTACAAAGTGGAAAAATAATCTCACAGGATATAATTTTACGAAAACAATGGGCGACCACATTTTACCATCAATTGATAATCGAATGTTTATTTTTGATTCATATGCTCACGGCACTGAAACATTTACCATATTGGGAACAAACAGGTTACATCAAATGTTTGTTTTGGCTGGACAAGAAAGTGCTACATTTGATGGTGCAACAAAATTACTTTCATTTGGTGAATCGGTACTTATGTGGCATGGTAATGGCACTGAAAAATATGCAATTATGACTTCAAAACAGGGAAGTACATCAGACACGGATGCTATTGTGTTGGATAGTAAAGCAAACGATGAATGGGATGATGAATTTGGTTCATATAATGGTAATGAAGATGGGTTGTTAATGACTCATGCTGATAAAATGTTTAGTGGATTTAGAGTGTATGGAAGCATAGATAGCGAACCAATTACATATTTCAAGGGAGGTCGAGATAGTATAGACCATAGCGTTCCTCTTTACTTCGGCGGTGGGTTTAGTGGTGTTGTCCTCGATGTCAATGATGGCTCACAAAACGATTACTCATCATTTTATACACACCCGTATTCGACAGGCCCGACAGGAACGGCAGGTATTCAAAACGCCAATGAAATTAGCACATCATTTGCTATGCTTGATTGTAATGCGTTGCTTGCATTCTTCCCCGGAACTGCTTTGCTCAATCAACATCGTGGCTCAATCAACCCACCTGTCAATAATCAAGACAATATTTTGTCGCACGATTTAGATGTAGGCTCGTACTCTCGCAGAAGTGATACCCCTGCTCATGTTGTCGCTCGATATACTGCGGGTATTGTACAACAACGACCTTCGCCTCTCATTGTGCGTATGCCACATCAAACTGCTCGTTACGATGACCATAAAACGAGCACTGACTATTTCACTTCATATGTCATATACGGACCCGGACAAGCATTCCCATTCACAGAAACCACTGCCGCCAATGCTGTTGTTGAACCACATCCCGGCCATGTGGTTACTACGGGTAACACATGGAGTAAAGTGCCAGCGAATTTGAATTTGCCAAACGAAATCACCAATGACAATGGAGATTACGGTCCACCAACATCAACATATCAATCAAGGCGACAACGCTTCCATTGGGAAACAAAAATCAATTGGTCGCCACCTCAAGGCATACCAAACATAGGTGATTCGGGTTCATACGGACTATTACAACGACCCGAACACGGCTCGCATTACGGTGAGCATTTCATCAATCCACAATCGGGCAAAGTCAATATAAACAGCGATGAAGATTATGCGAAAGCACACCCATATCGTCATAACTCAATTATGTACTACGGTATTGCTATGTCTGCCGATATGACATTCCACATGGATGGTGGGCATCACCCCGGCGGTTCGTGGCTCGATAATCAAATTTCATTTAACCCACCAATGCAAAAAGTCAATTACAAAATCTCAAAAATAAACAACGCAGTTAATCCTACGGCATTTCGTGTATCGGGTGTAATGGCTTCAACTATGATATTAGGTTCAAATGCTGAAACATCAAGCGATTTCGATAGAGAATATATTGTTGTTGATGCTACACGCTGTCAAAACGGTGAAGAATTAGCCACCATACTTGGTCAAGCCATCAATGAAAATCCGGGCAAAGGAGCACTCAAAGCAATGGGTGGAACATTTATGCCAAGCATGGGCAACGCTATGCGACAAGACCGATACGGTTGGGTTGAAATGACATTTTCTGCATCGGACTATGAAGTTGATGTAGCATCGGGTACTTTTGTTCCGGGTACATCAAACGGTACAATTACTACACTTTCTAATTCTAAATCATACCTTGATGCAATTATATCGGGTGCATCTCAAGATACTCTTGAGCAAATACCAGCGTGCGGTTGGCTTCGTACAGATATATCGAATAGGCCCTTTTTATATCCTTCTCCACCTTCATCATCTGAGTTTGGAACATTTGCACCATATCATTCTCGTGAAGTATATGATAATTTAGGTACATGGACTGTACGATTTTATTTAGCCCCTAATCGAATAAGTGGATTCCCTGTATTTGAAGATGCACAAACATGGAAAGATAAATGTCAAGGTACATCTCTTACATTCCCTTCATTAAGTGGCGTTACGGCATTGTATGTATGGTCGAAGTCGGGTGTTCACTATTATACGAACACTAACGACAGTACAAGAGAACACATGGCTCGTGTTCATTTTAGTGGTCTTGTTGATGCAATAGATAGAACACGACCTGCTGGTGCAGTAGGTTGGGCGGGAGAGCGATATTCGTATTTGAATTCATTAAAAGTAGGAAGTGAAGGCTACGGAGCGGGTCTTGGGGCATGGCATCCAATGTTAGGATTCAGCCCATACGGACCTGCATCGAGTGTCATGAATACATTTGGACATCTGCCTCACATTTACCCATACAAATACACTCCCGAATCAGCAAGTCCATTAAACAATTTGGGTGTTGCTGATACGATAATTACTACACCTTACACATGGAATATATCAGCAACCGCCGCAAACGGTACATTTGAAGATGCTGAGGACAACATACATGGTCAAGACCCATTGCACATCAATGACCCTACAGTAGTGCCTCGCTCACTGCATCACCCTCAAGGTGTATTTTCTCGTGGCTTCCTTGTTATCTCATACGAAGGTGAGTTACCTCTTGTAGCAAAGTATGACCGAGATGGTATTACTGCAACAGGCGATTGGCTTTCTGTTACATCGAAAACAAGCGACCCATTGGTTACGGCGGCTACAGCAATTACTTTTGCAGGTACAACACAATGGGATGAAAGAATACACGGTGTGGACAGATTCGTAGCACCAGCACACGGTGGTCCAAACATTGAGGCACTTATCGCTACAGGCACTACAACACCTACGGCTGATTTGCCGACCTCAACATTCACTCTTCATAGTGCTCCATCGGATGACAATGATTTGTTTAATGCCGAACCTTGTTTTGCTATGACGGGTGATTTATTCTTCGATTTAGATGAAAACCCCGCAGGTTTCTTCTTAGACGACAACACTAATGTTGAACGCAATTTAATTACTGACTATGTAACATTTAGTGGAAGTGCAGAAATGACAAGTCGTT